>TARA_B100000963_G_scaffold361554_1_pt1 | contig 10978 bp, 13 predicted proteins | sample TARA_B100000963 | Tara Oceans TARA_B100000963 (sample SAMEA2622097) | marine metagenome | biome: marine biome (ENVO:00000447); feature: surface water layer (ENVO:00002042); material: "saline water (ENVO:00002010), including plankton (ENVO:xxxxxxxx)" | depth 5 m | reverse complement strand
GTATGTACAGTTAGGCTGTAGTGGAATCATGTAAACTCTACAAGGTGAAACGCCAAGTAAATCAACGTTTGAGGGTTGCTCATCCGATGTTGAAGGGTAGGCGGCTAGAGTTTAGTAGTAATACTAAATCAAGATAGATGATAAGGCATGACAGAATCCGGCTTATAGACCTGCCTTTATATAACCCTTTGTATTTGGACCACAATTAAAAATTATGTCCAAAACCCCTAAACCATATATAAATCCATTTTTTTTTTCAAAAGTTTGAGTGTAGTTGATATTATTAGTTTTTGTGATATCCTTGCAATCTATTTTTTGCATGGTTTCACTTTGTTTATATCTCTCCACATTAAACTCAATTGTATCATTTATGTGTTCTAGCTTTAACCATTTGGATATTAGTTTTACTGATTCTAAATTAAAGTCGTAAAGATTATCAATATTATTTTGATAAAACTTAATCAAATCATCTTCATAAAATTCAAAATATGGAGATGATTGATATGCTATTTTTATTGATTTGAAATGATTTTTTCTCCAATTTGATGATGAATCTATTAAAACATCATCATAAAATCTTCTTACATTTTTACCACTATGTTTTATTGGAATGGAAAGAATTAATTTTCCATTTGCTGCGTGAATATAAGTTCTATTTCTAAGTGTTTGTTTTTTGTAAAATGATTTTTTAACCCATGTAAAATTATTCTGAATGATTATTTTCCAAAAAAAAATGGGAGGAAAATATGTCGGTAATAAGATTGATTTCATTTTTTATTTTTTGAAATAAAAAATCTGTTGGTTATCCACGATATGATGCAAAAAATTATGAAGTGAATCAAATAGGATTTTGGTTCACCATCTTCATGAATTGTAGTAAATACACGATCCCATCTAATTTTCCAGTTACTGATTCCTTCATTAATACCATCAATACTCATCCAAATAAAAATTGGACGACCTACAATATGATTTTCTGGAACATATCCCCAGGCTCTACTATCCTCACTGTTGTAGCGGTTATCACCCATCATCCAATAATAATCCATCTTGAATTTATATGAATCAGTTTCGATATCATTTATAAGTATTTTATCGTCGATAAGCTCTAATTTATTGTTTTCATAGTCTCTAATAATTTTTTTATAAACAGGTAATATTTCCTTATTTAAATTTATTTTTTGTCCTTTTTTTGGTATTGTAATTGGACCAAAATTATCCTCATTCCAATCAAATTTGATATCGTTTGGAAAAAAACTGGTATTATATGCCTTATTGATTTTGAAAATCCTAAAGATTGTATCAAATGTTTTTTTGTTATCTAGTCTTTCAAAATCTTCAACTGTGATCGATAAATTTTTTTCAAGTTCTCTGATCTCAGTGATTTTCAATCTGTTCTCTACTATTACTTTTGAGGGGATTCCTTTATGCCCAGTGGTGATTGTAAAATTATTAATATCCGAATTAATTAAACTTGAAATATATGGTCGTATTTCATCAAATTGTTGATTACTATTTATACCTGATATTTTAAATTTTCTTTTAAATCCAGTTATGTTTTCTTTAAATAATTCTTTACTGGAAATACCTTTTTTGCTCTTTACTTTGTAATTGAATAAAGGTTTGGCTCTGTATGGAAGTTTTGATGGTTCATTGTTAATATATAATAAACCATCGATAATTTCTAATTTATCACCTGGAATTGCAACACACCTCTTGACGTAATTTGATTTCTTATCAATAGGTTTTATTACCCCTGCCTCTTTTACGAAAAACTTTCTCACTGTATCAGCTGGCCAATTGAACGTAACTAAATCATTTCGTTTAATTTTTTTTATTGCAGGAATCCTCAAATAAGGTAATTGAGGTTTGTTTAAATATGATCTGATGCCAGTTCCTACTATTGTATCGTGTACCATTGGAAATGCAGCTACAGTTTTTGGTACTCTGGCACCGTAGTGATATTTACTTACAAATAAAAAGTCTCCAACTAAAAGTGTTTTTTCAAGTGATCCGGTAGGTATAATAAAAGGTTGAATAAAATATGTATGAACAATGGTTGCAAGTATTATAGCAAAAATTATTGAACCTATCGTTGATTCTTTTCTCTCAAGGTTTGAAAGACTTTCTTTTCTTATTGATTTTGAAAAGTTTATAGAGTATATGTACAGACCAAAGGTTATTAGAGCTAAAAAATAGTCAGTCCATGATTTTTTTCCAAAATTTTTACAAATCTCAATCCAAATCACCGGAAACATCATAATATTTACAATCGGAATGAATAGTAAAATTACCCACCACCACGGACGGTGAATTATTTTCATGAGAACCAACCCATTGTAAATAGGTATAAATGCATTAGAAGATTTATAACCTGATGATATGTATAGTCTGTATGTCCCTAATCCATGAACAACTTGAATCAAAAGAAAAAATAAAAACCAACCCAACCAACTCATAGAAAATCATTTAAAAAGTCATCCATCTCAAAAAATCCATTTTTACCTATTAACCATTCAGCGCATAAAATTGAACCTAGCGCAAAACTATTTCTGTTTTTAGCGGTGTGAGAAATTGTTATTAAATCCGACAATGATTCATAAATTATTTTATGAGTTCCTTTGTTTTGACCAATTCTTTTGGATTCAATCGATATCTCCTTTTTTATTATTGATTCAATATCTTCTTTTATTTTAATTGCAGTTCCACTAGGTGAATCAATTTTTGAAGTATGATGAATTTCACTGATTATTAAGTTAAAATCATAGCGTTGATTCATAATTTTACTAACTGCATTATTAATTTTAAAAAAAAGATTTACACCAAGACTGAAATTTGGTGAAAATAAGAACGTAGAATTATTTTTTTCACAATATCTCTTAATTCTATTAATATCATTTAACCAACCTGTTGTTCCACAAACTACAGGAAGTTTTTTTTCAAAACATTTAATTATATTATTATATGCACTTTTGGGTGTTGAAAATATGATTGCAACATCAGAACTTCCATCAATTTGATCATCTGGAGAATCTATGATCTGATTAATTGTATATCCTTTAGATTTGGCAATTTTCTCGACCATTTTGCCCATTTTTCCATATCCAATTATGCAAACTTTCATTTAAAAATTATAATTTATTTTTATTCCAATTGATGGACCGATTTCACTTGATAAATTTAATATTGATGGTTGAAAACTGAGATTTTCATCAACGTTGTAGTCTAACAAGTGAGCATCAATATTGGCATCTAAAATATTTAAAAAATAAAACCCTACTAAGAAAACCATAGACAAATCTTTATTTTTTCTGTAAAAATCTTGACCATCTAATAACCTTTCATTATTTAAAATTAAACCTTGAAATTCGTCATCATTAAATCCTGCAAGCCTTCTTTTGTAGGCATTTCTATATGAAAAATATTTTTTCTTATTAAAATCATATGCATAACCAGAAATCCCAATGGCTGTATAAACGATTGGTACTTTCCAGGCTTTTTTATTGTAAATCTGGCCAAGGCCTGGAAAAACTGCAGAGTAAAATGCAGCTTTTGAAGGTCTTAAAATATTTACATCTTCTCTAATGACTTGATTCTGAGCTAATGCAAACAAAGAAAAACTTAATAAAATGATAATAATACTACTTTTCATTTAGTCGTTTTAAAAACTTTTTAAGTTTTTCTTCATTTTGAAAATCAAAACTCACTGATTTTGTTTTTTTATTGAAATTATACTTGACTTTGATATTAAATTTATTCTGAATTTGTTCTTTTATCTTTAAATAGAATTCAGAAACTGATTTTGTTTTTTTTGGATTTGTCACCTTAATTTGAGAAACTATTTTTTCTGTTTCTCTAACAGACAACGATTTTTTCAAAATTTTTTCATAAACTGATAGTTGCTTTTCAAATGAGTCTATATTTATCAGTGCTCTTCCATGCCCCATAGAAATAAAATTATCTCTAAGACCACTTTGAATAATTGGATCCAGTTTTAATAAACGAATATAATTTGTAATTGTGGTTCTATCTTTTCCAACTCTTTTACTCATTTCATTATGAGATATTTTTAATTCCTCAGTGAGTCTGCTATATGAAATTGCAATTTCAATTGGGTCGAGGTTTTTTCTTTGGATATTTTCAACGAGAGCCATTTCTAACGATTCACGGTCGTTTGCGTGTCTTATGTATGCTGGTATGGATTTCTTCCCTAATTTTTGAAATGCTCTCAATCTTCTTTCACCAGAAATTAAAGTGTAACGATTGTTATTCTTCTTTATCGTTATTGGTTGAATCAAACCTAATTCTTCAATTGAGGAGGTTAGTTGTTCTAATTCATTTACATTAAAATTAGTTCTAGGTTGAAACGGGTTCAAATCGATCAATTCTATATCAATTTCATTGAATGGTTTATTTTTTTTTTGGTCTAGAATATTATTTTCATCATCATTAAGAATTGACGATAATCCTCTTCCCAATCTTCTTTTCTTGTAAGCTTTAGCCATACTAATTTAAATTTACTATTTCTTGTGCAAATTTTAAATAACTTTTTGATCCCTTGCTGGTTGCATTATATACCAAAATACTTTCACCGTGACTTGGTGCCTCTCCCAAACTAACATTTCTTGGGATTATTGTATTAAAAACAATATTACCAAAGTGTTTTTTTACATCTTCTTTAACTTGATTGGATAACCTAAGTCTGGAATCAAACATTGTAAGTAAAATACCCTCGAGCGAAAGATTTGGGTTGTGTACTTTTTGAACTCCTTTAATTGTGTTAAGTAGTTTGCCTAAACCTTCCAAAGCAAAATATTCACATTGAATGGGGATTATTACTGAGTTTGAACAAGTTAGAGCATTTAGTGTGATTAGTCCAAGTGATGGTGGGCAATCTATTATTATAAAATCATATTTTTCTTTAATTTTTTCTAAAGAATTTTTAAGCAAATATTCCCTGCCTGATTTGTTAACAATCTCAATTTCCAGTCCAACTAAATCAATTTTAGCAGGGATTAGGTCCAAGTTTGGGCTGTTAGTTTCAATTATCATGTTTGATGCTTTGGAATTACCAATTATGAGATCATATGATGAAAAAGAAACTTCATTTGAATCAATACCCAAACCAGAGGTTGCATTAGATTGAGGGTCCATATCAATAAGTAAAATTTTCTTTTCTAGTACACCAAGTGCAGCAGACAAGCTTAGTGCTGTTGTAGTTTTACCAACACCCCCTTTTTGATTTGATACTGAAATAATTTTACCCATTAATTATCAATTTCAATGATGAATATTTCTTCATTTTGTTTTTTCATAAAATGTTTTTCTCTTCCAAACTTTTCTAAACTATCTAAGTTTTTCAAATTGGATATTAGTTTTTTATCCTTATCAATTTCTTTCTTAAGTTGACTAATTTGATTCTCAAGATCATTAATTTGAGATTTGAGACGAATATTAACCAATGCTGAATTTGAATCTAGAAATAATATCCAAATCAAAAAAAATGTGCTTATTAGGACATATACATTACTCAAAAATTTAAAAATTTTTGAGTTTTTTAAGACTTTAAGAAATTTCATTAATTAACACTTCAATCTTTGCTGAAATAGACTTGAAAGAATAATTCTCTTTCATTTTTATATCTGCATATTTTTTTGATTTATTTACAAATTTTTTATGCATTGGAATAATCATTTTATTGAACCTGTCTATCACCTCAGTTTTGGTTCTAGATCTTTCAACTGTGTCTCTTTTTATTCTTCTTTCCAATCTAATCTCAGAACCGACATCCAAAAATATACTTAAATCAAAAAGTTTTCTAATATTTTTTTTTAACAAAATGTAAATTCCATCAACTATTAGAATATCACAAACAGTGATTTTTTTATTTTTTGATAATCTTTTGTGAGATTTATATGAGTAAACTGGACAGTAAATATCCTTACCACTGATTAAAGTTTTCAAATGTTGATAAAATAATTTAAAATCTATTGAATTCGGATGATCAAAGTTGATTTTACATCTTTCTGAGAAATTCAAATCTCTAAAATCCTTGTAATATGAGTCTTGACATATATAATTAACTCTGTATTTATTAAAGTGTTTTATTATTTGTTTCGACAAATAGGACTTACCTGACCCTGTTCCTCCACATATTGCAATTAAAATCATTATTCATTTTTTGGATTCAGCTTAAAAATTCCCTTATTTTCAACAGCTATGTATACGTAACCTTTAGGACTTAATTTAACATCTCTCACTCTACCAACATTTTTTGCAATTTTTTCTCTGTATGTGACCTTTCCATTACTTAATTCTAGTCGTTCTAAGTACATATATTTTAGAGAACCAACCAGTAGACTTCCTTTCCAATTATCGTATTTTTCACTCCAAACATACTCAAAACTGCTCGGCGCTATTGATGGCACCCAATAATAGAGAGGTTGTTCAAGTCCCGGAAGAACCTTGTTTTTAGTTATAATAGTTCCAACGTAATTAATGCCATATGTAATTTTAGGCCATCCATAGTTTTTCCCACTTGAAATAATATTAATTTCGTCACCTCCTCTTGGACCATGTTCATTAGTCCATATTCTTCCTGTCTCTGGGTGTAAGAAAATTCCTTGAGGGTTTCTGTGACCATATGAATAAATGGCTTTTTTTACATTTGAATCATTGATGAATGGGTTGTCATCTGGAATTGAGCCATCAATATTAATTCTATAAACTTTTCCACCATCTTTCATTAAATCTTGAGGATTGACATCTCTATTTCCTCTGTCACCAATAGTAAAATACAAGAAACCATCATTATCAATTTCAATTCTTGAACCAAAATGCTGCCCACGTGTAGTATTTTCTTCTCCTTTATATATAACCTTTAAATTGATGAGTTCATTATTAATTAGTTTAGCCCTAGCAATAGCAGTATTTCCACCTCTTTCTCTGTCACCAGAAGCATATGAGAGAAAAATGAGTTTATTTTCTTTAAAATTAGGGTGTATATCAATATCCATCAACCCGCCTTGTCCTCTTTCATATATGGATGGCAGACCTGTAACCTCAGAAACATTTTCATCACTAACAATGAACATTTTACCTTGTTTTTCTGTATAAATAATTGTTTTTTCATCAATAAATTCTAAACTCCAAGGAATGTTTTTGGTTGGATGAATTAATTCAATATCATAAATTTCCTTTTCAGGTTCTACAATAGTTGTATCCTTTTGTGCGCAGGAAAAACTTATAGACAAAAAGAATATATAAAATTTAAATTGTCTTTTTTTCATTTTAATTCATATTATTTTTTCAATATTAACAAAGCCGATAAGATTATCTTTCCAAAAACCTGAAATTTTACTCTTCTTGACATAATCATTTTTTTTTGGAGAATGAATGAAAGTATTGTTTCCAGTATATATGCCAACATGTGAAACTGGATTAGTTCCAAAGGTTTTGAAATATACTAAATCACCATTTTTGATTTTTGACATATCTTTTTCCAGAATTATATTGAACTTTTGATATTGCTGCATTGTTGTTCTAGGAATGATTAAATTTATTGCTTTTCTCAAGGTCCAAACAACTAGGCCACTACAATCAAACGCTTTTGGTGTATTTCCTCCCCATATATATGGTACACCAAGGTATTTATTAGATTCTAGAATAATTTTTTCCCTATCGGTTAATAAATCTTCATCACTATAATTATTTTTTTGCGCTTTTTCTGGATCTATTTTAACCTTTGTTAGGTCAACCTTGTCTTTCCAATCATTGAAGTCATCCTTGTAAAAGTTAAAGAGTTGTTCTTGTCTTTTTACACTCTCCTCAAATTTTTTATCAATATGATAAAATATTGAATCTTGAGAAAAAAGGAAATTTATATTTATAAGTATAAAAAAAATTGTAAGAAATTTTCTTTTATGGAAATACATCATTTACAAATCAATTAACAATTTCTTTAATACCTTCAATTAAGTTTTTTGGGTTTAATTTAGATCTTCGGTCTTTTCTCCAAACAACATATTGATTTTCTAGCATCGAAAGGTCTCTGTCAAACCTATCCAACATTCTTTCTGTTTCTGTATTTAACTCAACTTCTGCAATCAAACTTGTAATTTGAGACATTTCTTTTTTATAAAAATCTATTTTTTCTTTGTAAATTTTTTTATCGTCAATATTTCCAAGTTTCAATAGATCAGATATGCTATTGCTTGCCCTTTTTAGCTTTCTTGTAAAATAAGTTTTAATATTTTTTGAATATTCGGATTTTGAAACACTCATCGTTACAAACATATCAGGTCCTTCTCCACAAACTCGAATCAAAGGATTATTTAATATTGAACTTGAAATCGAGTTTGATAATTCATCAGTATTTTTTTTTCCTCTCAAATTTTTTAATGAATTGGAGGTTCTTATGGTAGTTTTTGTCTCAATAAAAGATAAAATTTGAGATACGAGTTGGGCTCTAAGAGATTCCTTAAATTCAGTATTATCTAACTGTTTGAGCCCATCATCAAGAGTATGAACAACAATATAGTCAGTATCGCTACTAATGTTCGTGCAAGGATAAGCTTCTTGTTGTGATTTAGAAATTAATGATATTAAAATAAAACATATTGAGAAATATATTTTAATCATAAGTTAATTATCCAAAAGTCTTTTTATTACTTTATCAAGTTGTACGCTGTAAACTGCTCGGTATTGGTATACTTGTGTATCAGGATTGTAAAATAGTTGATCTTCCTCTAAAACCATATCGTTTGTCACAACACGAGATACTGCAGTACTCTTTTCCTTAACACTTAATTTACCAACTTTATCTCTGAGTGAAGCACCAGACTCTAAATTGTTGGCAGCTTCAATCATTTGATTTGCTTTTAAACCAAATTCTCTTGCTGCATTTTGAATACAATATCTTCTAGCAGTACCTTCATCTCCGTGTTCACCTAACACATTGACATAGTATACTTCACCTTCTTTGTCTTGGTATTTTCTTGCCTCCATACCAGTATCTACTTTTTGATAACCTGTGATTTTGTTTATGTCTTTGGCCTTACAAGACATCAAAAATAAAGCAATTAGTGCAACGTAAAAGTTTAAATAATATTTCATCTTAATTTTTTTTTAAATATATAAATTTAATTTAAGTCGGGATGACAGGATTTGAACCTGCGACCCCACGCACCCCATGCGTGTGCGCTACCAGGCTGCGCCACATCCCGAATAATGAGCAAATATACTTTAATGACAACTAATATTATACTTTTTTAGCTTCCAATAATTGTAGGGTAGTGGTGTATAGAAACCAACTATTAACATTATAGGGATTACCCACCAAGTGAGCATTGCTCCACCTGTAAAAATTAAGTCGGTTAAATTCATAGCTGTTTCCATGCCTATCATTGATATAAATGACATGCCGAATGCTGTTTTAAGCGATGAGGAAAAGTTCATTTGTTTTAATAATATTATGGTTTCAAGAATAATAGATGTTAAAAGACCATTTATAATTGCTAAGACCATAACCTCAAAATTTGACCATGTATGTTCTATATTTTGGAAGTATAAAATTGTTCCAAAATCTCCAATTGAACAACCAAGTAAACACCAGAGTGTATTTTTTTTTGCTTGTTTCCAAGTAGACTTACAACTCCAATTCATATTAAACAAAAGTACTTGTTTTTAATTGCAAACAATAATTTAAGTTTTTCATTTGATGCACAAATAATTCAGAGACTAGAATTATCATCAAGGGTGAAAAAATTACAATAGCAAAATATCCTAAATTCATTAACCTGCCTGATTAAGATTATTTTGACAATAAGGTGTTACATGAGAACCCTCTTTTAAATAATTTATTATTTTTAGATTGGTGCATAAATTTATTATCGAAGAATTTTTTAAAGATGACTACAGTATAATCGTTAATACAGATTTAGATGGAATTTTATCTGGATTGATTTTAAAAAATTATCTGAACTGCAAAATAGTTGGTTTTTGCAACAGTGAAGAAAAAGTATATTTAAATGAATCAGTTTCCTCAATATCTAGTCCAGTTTACATTGACATGTTTGTTAGTGACCCGTTCTCTAGATCAATTGATCAGCACATTGTAGCAGCTAATCAATATCATTACAATATTTTAAAAAAAAATACAAGAAAACTTAACCCAAATCTTCACAGGTCACGATACCACACCCCTTCCTCATCGTATGCTAACAAATATCCATTTGGGACTGTACACTATATTATAGGTTTATTAGAATCAAATGGAATAAAAATTAATCTTGATTTTTTCAAAATTAAAGATGGTTTGAAATTTATTGATTTTTTATTGAGGGCTGATGATTCACTTATGACATCAGTTGATAGTAATTATGTAAGAAATGCAAGGGATTGGTGGGAATGGTTGTATTTTTTTTCAAATAAATCGAAATCAATTGAAAAAATTGGTAAATATATTTATGGGACACAAAAAACTTTTGCTCACCACATAAAAAATAGTATTTCAAAAACACTAATGAACCCATCCGGTTTTGCTTGTGAAAGTTCTGATGGTGGTTTTAAATCACCTGTTGGTAAAAATGGATATTTAAAGCAAAATGTTAAAAATTACATAAAATTTCTGTCGGAAATATCTGGACTTGACTGTTTTAATTTAGAAATGTCCTTTATGGAATTTATAGGTAAATCTTACAGGACCAATTTGAGTGAAAGTCAGATTATTGAACTTATAAAATTTAATACTATAAATGAAAAAAAAATATTCTCATATGCTTTTGTAAGATCAGTGAATCGTGAAAAAAACTTTAGTTATACAAGCGATATCAAGGCTATAACAAAACCAATTAATTAAAAATTAGTCAATTTGGACACTTATTCCCCTCTAATAAAAAAATCCAATCAATTGAAAATCTATTAATTGGAAATTTTTATGTCGGGGTGGCAGGATTCGAACCTACGACCTCCGCGTCCC
>TARA_B100000963_G_scaffold68568_1_pt1 | contig 10984 bp, 9 predicted proteins | sample TARA_B100000963 | Tara Oceans TARA_B100000963 (sample SAMEA2622097) | marine metagenome | biome: marine biome (ENVO:00000447); feature: surface water layer (ENVO:00002042); material: "saline water (ENVO:00002010), including plankton (ENVO:xxxxxxxx)" | depth 5 m | reverse complement strand
AGTTTTTCAAACGGATAGGATTGCAATAATTCAAGTTTAGGGTTGGTCGCCAAGGCGTTTATGCTCCAATTGTTTTGCCCAATTCGCTGTCCAGCCGTTGCCGCAATGTATGCTTCAGGGTGTAGATTTCTTCGCTATTGCATAAACCTTCGCCGTGCTCGTTCTGCACGATAAAGATATCCTCTACGCGCTCGCCTAGCGTGGTAATTCGAGCCGAAAGCAGGGTTAGCTTCATTTCCATAAACAATAAGCCTAAGTGTGCGAGCAGACCTGGACGATCGGCGGCCAGAATGCTGATTGTGGTTAAGTCCTCCTCGGTAGTGACCTCAACTTCGGTCGGCCATGGCAGTTCCCTAAGCTGGCGGGGTATTCTGCGCTCTTCGCGGGAGGTGTCTAAAACTTCGTCGCTTAAGCTGGCGATTAAGGAATCACAGATACGCTGTCTAGAGCTGGTTTGTTCGCCGATAGCCTCGCCTTCCTGGGTTAGCACAGTAAGCGCGTTAAAGCAGCGTCCCGAAGGGCTGGTATGAATGCTGGCGTCAACAATCGACAAGTTTAATTTGCTTAAACTCGTGACGATCGCTGCAAATACCCCGGGTCGGTCCGGTAGCATCAGATAAATTTGGGTGGCCCCTTCGCCACCGGATTGAGTCGGCGTGTCCTCGAGATGCACGAATACTTGGTCCGCATCTTTGTGGCGCAGTAATTGTGCACTCAGCTGCGCGATTTGCGCGGGCGGGTGCCGTAAGAACAAATCCTCGCCTAGGTCTTGCCATAGTGCGTGTACCTGCTCCGGTTGCGCGTCTTCGGTTTCAACGAGGCGTTCGAGGGCACTTTCTTGACAAGCTAGGATTGCGTTCGCGCGGTCGGGCAGCGACGCCAGACCGTTTTTCAAAGCTTTCCGCGTTTCGCTATATAAGTGCCGCAATAAGCTCGCACGCCAGCTGTTCCATAGTGTTGGATTGGTCGCGTTTATGTCTGCGACCGTTAACGCGTAAAGATAATTCAGACGCATCTCGGAGCGCACCTCGCGCGCAAAGTCCTGCACCACCTCAGGGTCATAGATGTCCTGATGTTGCGCTACGCTCGACATATAGAGATGTTGCTCGACCAGCCAACAGACGATGTCGGTATCCGCGGTATTCAGTTGATGGCGCTGACAAAACAGCTTTGCATCGATTGATCCAAGCGCCGAGTGGTCGCCGCCGCGACCTTTGCCAATGTCGTGATAAAGCCCGGCGATATACAGCAACTCGGGTTTTGGGATGGCGTGCACGCAGTGGTGTGCTACCGGCGTATGTACGAGCGCCTCTGGATAGCGGAACCTGCGCATATTGCCAATTACCATCATGGTATGCGCATCTACCGTGTACACATGAAACAAGTCGTGCTGCATTTGCCCGACGATTTGTGCGAACTCAGGGATGTAACGCGCGAGTACGCCATAGCGGCGCATGCGTGTGAGTTGAGTGACGATGTTAAAGGGCGCTTTTAGCAAGCGCATAAACAGTTGCGTGTGCTCTGGTTTGTGACGAAATTCGTCGTCGATTAGATGCAGCGACTCGCGGATGCGGCGAATGGTGACGGCGCTCACGCCCTCGACGTCCTCACGCTGTGCGATTATAACGAACATCTCCAGCAGCGCCGCCGGATTGTCGCGAAATACCTCATCGCTGCGGATTTCAATGTGTTTGTTGCGCAGCGCAAATTGGCTGTTGATGAGTTCAACCTTGTCGCGTTTCGGTTTATCGGAGCGCTCGCGAAAAAATTGGATGATGATGTCATTGACTTCGGTCAATGCGAGCACATGGCGGTAGTAGTGGAACATAAATAACTCGACGCCGGATTTAGCATCGGTATCTATAAATCCCAGTCGCTGGGCCAATTCACGTTGGTGTGCGAACCTCAAATTATCCTCTTTGCGGCCGGCAATTAGGTGCAGGCCATAACGCACCCACCAGAGGAAGCGCCGTCCGTCGTCTAGCCATTGGCGCTCAAGCTCGCTCAATATCCCCAGCGCGACCAATTCCTCGGTGTTAGTGGTCTCGAAATGACGCAGACAGAGCCATAGCGCGGTATGAATATCGCGCAGGCCGCCGGGGGATGTCTTAATATTGGGTTCAAGGTTGTAGTCGGCGTCTAAATAGTTATCGTGGCGGCTTTTTTGTTCTGCGTACTTGGCGCGGAAGAAGTCGTTTGCTGAGCCCACGCGATCGGGCGCAAGTTTTTGATCAAGTTTTTGCGCCAGTGCTTCATCGCCGGCCATCAGTCGTCGTTCGAACAGTGCCGTGGCGACGGTAATGTCCGCGCGGGCCTGTTGCAGGCAGCCTTTTAGGTCGCGAACACTGTGGCCAACTTCTAAATTCAAGTCGAATACATCGCGCAGAAAACCTTCGATGGGCACGCGTAATTTTTCCGGGTGCTTGGCCAATACCAATAGATCGATGTCCGATCCGGGTTGTAATTCGCGGCGTCCATAGCCGCCGACTGCATACAGCGCTACGTCGGAATGTCCGTCGAGATGCTCCGTCCAAGCGTCCAGCACGAGACGGTCTGCGAGCTCGGTCAAGTCGTCCATCAGCGTTTCTACAGGCTGATTTTGCCAGTAGCGCTGGGCCAAGGCCGCCGTACCTTCGTTTAGGTGCTGCCTACGAGTGGTGGTCGCGGATGCAAGGTTCATCGAGTGCTAGAGCCGCTCTTCGTCGCGGAGTGTGAAAATCTCGGTGCCGTCAGCGGTGACCATTAGAGTGTGTTCCCACTGGGCGGATAATTTGTGATCTTTGGTCACCGCGGTCCATTGATCCGGCAAAATCTTTATCTGTCGTTTACCCGCATTGATCATGGGTTCGATGGTAAAACTCATGCCTTGTTCGAGTATTTGTCCGGTTCCGGGTCTGCCGTAGTGCAGAATTTGTGGTTCGTCGTGGAAGTCTTTGCCGATGCCATGACCGCAAAATTCTCGAACCACAGTGAAACGCTGGGCCTCGGCGTAACTTTGAATGGCGTGACCAATATCGCCCAAACGCGCGCCCGGCCGCACCACTTCTATGCCTCGGTAGAGGCAGTCTTGGGTGACTTTGGAGAGTCGTTTGGCCAGTACGCTGGGTTCGCCAGCGAAGAACATTTTGCTGCTGTCACCGTGATAGCCATTGTCGATGACGGTAATGTCGATGTTCAGAACATCGCCATTTTTCAGTTTCTTACTGGGTGATGGAATGCCGTGACAGACCACGTGGTTAACAGAAGTACATATGGATTTAGGAAACGGCTCCTGACCGCCGCCGCCGCCATAATTTAACGGGGCCGGGATGCAGCGCAGTTCGTTGACGATGTAGTCGTGGCAAAGCTGGTTTAAATGGTCGGTTGTAACGCCAGGTTGCACATGTGGGCCGATCATCGTGAGAACAGCCGCTGCTTTTTTTCCAGCACTGCGCATACCTGCCAGATCGGTCTCGTTCTCGATCCGTGCCACCATATCAAAACTCATTTCTATACCTGAGCGGTTATGGTATAAAGCGCGCCGTTCGGAGTCCATGAGATTGGCAAATTCAATTGCCGGCCTCGGACCGAAGGACGGTAGCAAGATAGTGATGGGCGTTAAGTTCGTTGCCGCTGCAGCAGGCGAAGGCGTGCGCAGAGGTCGATAGAATTTTTCGCAGTTACATCCAAAACTTAGCGCTCGCACAGCGAGGGCAAATCATGTTGCCGGTTTCGTCACAGATTCACGGGTGCTTGGGACGTTGGTCGCGAGTTTGGATCTGGGAAATCGTGCAATAAATCAACCCGGAGACAAAAGTTATGAGTGTAAGCATGCGCGATATGCTTGCGGCTGGTGTGCATTTCGGCCATCAGACGCGGTTCTGGAACCCTAAGATGGCACCGTTCATCTTTGGTGCACGCAACAAGATTCACATCGTCAATCTTGAGAAAACCCTTCCTGCGTTTAACGACGCGTTGATCGAAATGCGCAACCTATCGTCGCGTGGACAAAAAATTCTCTTCGTGGGTACCAAGCGCGCTGCGGCGAAGGTCATTCAAGAACAGGCCAGTCGAGTGGGCATGCCGTTTGTCGATCAGCGCTGGCTGGGCGGTATGCTGACTAACTACAAAACCATCCGCCAATCGATCCGTCGCCTGCAGGACCTGGAAACTCAGTCTGCCGATGGGACCTTCGATCTATTGTCTAAAAAAGAAGCACTCCAGCGTACTCGCATGATGAATAAGCTCCACAGCAGTTTGGGGGGTATCAAGGACATGGGTGGCCTGCCCGACGCACTGTTCGTGGTTGACGTTCAGCACGAACGTATCGCGGTCGCCGAGGCGAACAAACTGGGTATTCCGGTATTTGGAATTGTTGACACCAACAGTGATCCAGCTGGCGTTGACTATGTTATTCCAGGCAATGACGACGCTATTCGCGCCATTCGTTTATACGTGACGGCGGTGGCAGACAGCGTTGCAGAGGGCAAAGCGAACGCTCAGCCTACTGTCAGCGATGACGAATTTGTGGAAGTTGAAGAAACTGAGGTTGCACCTCCAGTTGCCGAAATATCCGAGGCGGTAGCCGCTAGCGTTAATCAGACCTTCGCCGCTGAGGACGAGGAAAAAGCCGCACAGGAGGCAGCAGAGCAGGCTGCTGCCGCGGCAGACGCAGACGCAGACAAGGAGTAAAAGATGGCTATTTCCGCAGCTATGGTCAAAGAGCTCAGAGAGCGTACTGGCCTGGGAATGATGGATTGCAAACGTGCGCTGACCGAAGCGGACGGCGACATGGAAAAAGCTATCGAAGAATTGCGCAAGAAAAGTGCGCTTAAGGCGGCGAAGAAAGCCGGTCGCACGACCGCCAACGGTCTGCTTGGGATTCATGTGGCCGCAGACGGTACCCGCGGCGCGATTGTTGAGGTCAATATCGAGACGGATTTTGCGGCGAAAAACGAAAAATTCATCGCTTTTGTCTCCAAGGTCACTGAAAAACTCTTTGAGTCTGCCGATGGGGACCTCGCTGTACTTGCCGCCGGCGATTTGAACGCCGAGCGTGAAACACTGGTACAAGAAATTGGTGAGAACATCACGATTCGCCGCGGCGAAGTTGTTGCGTCGGCAGCGGGCGGTATCAGTGAATATATGCACGGTGATCAGCGGCGTGGTGCCCTGGTCAATCTTGCCGAGGCCAATGCCGAATTGGGCCGAGATATTGCAATGCATGTGGTCGCTATCAATCCAATGGTCGTGCGTAGCGAGGATGTGGCGCCGGACGTGTTGGCAAAAGAGCGAGAGATTTTCACGTCGCAAGCAGCAGAAAGCGGTAAGCCGGAAGACATTGTTGTGAAGATGGTGGAGGGGCGAGTTAAGAAGTTTCTTGCGGAAGTGAGTCTGTTGGATCAGCCCTTCGTCAAGGACGGGGATATCAAAGTCGGTAAGCTTGTTGCTAATGCTGGCACCGAGGTGCTGTCCTTTGTGCGCTACGAGGTGGGCGAAGGCATCGAAGTTGAAGAAACTGATTTTGCCGCAGAGGTTGCCGCTCAGGTAGCTGGTAACGACTAGCTTGACCCGTTATCTGCTCAAACTCAGCGGAGAAGCGCTCGGTGGCGACGCTGGTGTGGGGATCGAGCCAAGCGTCCTCAAACACTACTGTGACGAGATTGAGGCCGCGGTACGCGAGGGCATTCAGGTAGCGGTAGTGTTGGGTGGCGGTAACCTGTTTCGTGGCTCGCACTTGGCGCAGGCCGGAATGGATCGTGTAATTGGCGATCGCATGGGGATGCTAGCCACCGTAATGAACGGCCTGGCGCTCAATGATTTCTTGCAACGTCGTGGTATTGCCAGCTCCTTATTCAGCGCAGTTCCCATGGCGGGAATGGTAGACGGCTATCAGCGGGATCTAGCCCAGAACGCTATGCTTGGCGGCGAGGTGGTGATTCTAACAGGCGGCACCGGCAATCCGTTTTTTACCACCGATACAGCAGCGTGTTTGCGCGGTGTCGAACTTGGTGTCGATGCTGTTTTGAAGGCAACGAACGTCGATGGGGTGTATTCCGCCGATCCGAGAAAGGACGCAACCGCGGTGCGTTTTGAGCGCATCACGTATCAGCAAGTATTGGAGCAGCAGCTCGCGGTTATGGATTTGACGGCCATCGTCTTATGCCAGGAAAATGCGCTGCCGCTGGTGGTGTTCGATGCGTCCGAGTCAAGGGCGCTGACCCGTATAGCTGCGGGGGAGCAAGTGGGAACGCGAGTAGATGATGCTGACTCCAGCAATTAGACCAAAGGGTGAGTACGGCGCCGCTGGTGTAAACCGCTTTTTGGCGCATAATGCGCAGTATGCGTCATGGACGGTCCGGCGCGCATAACAATCTGGAATGAAGATCATGATCGACGAAATTCTTGATGATGCTAAAGAACGCATGGGCAAAAGTTTAGATGCCCTGAACGGCGCGTTCGCCAAAATTCGCACCGGACGGGCGAATCCTGCGTTATTAGATGGGATTACGGTAGATTATTATGGTGCTCCGACGCCGCTTAATCAGGTCGCTTCGGTCTCGGTGGAAGATGCGCGCACCTTGGTTTTGTCGCCATGGGAAAAGCCACTGTTGCCAGAAATTGAGAAGGCAATTTTGCGCAGTGATCTGGGCATTACGCCGATCGGCAGTGGAGACGTAGTCCGTGTGCCGCTGCCGCCGCTTACGGAGGAAAACAGGCGCGACCTTGCCAAACAAGCTCGAGCCGAGGCTGAAAGTAGTAGGGTGGCTATTCGTAATATTCGGCGCGACGCGATCGCCGATATCCGTGATCTGGTAAAAGAAAAAATGGCAGCAGAGGATGATGCGCGTCGAGGCGAGGAGCGCACGCAAACGCTGACCGACCAAAACGTTGGGGACGTCGACAAAGCATTGGCGGCTAAAGAAGCCGAATTGATGGAAATTTAAGCGTCTAGATCCTGGTCATGACCTCTGACATTACAGTTCAAGCCCAGGAGGGCGTTCTCGTCGCAGATGACGCGGACGTGGTGCCTAAACATGTCGGTATCATCATGGACGGCAATCATCGTTGGGCGAAAAAACGCCATTTGCCGGGCGCTGCTGGGCACCGAGCAGGCGCTAAAGGCGTCCGTGTTATCAGTGAAGCGTGTGTTGAACTGGGGATCAAGAATCTCACGCTGTTTGCCTTCAGCACTGAGAATTGGTACCGCCCGGAAGGCGAGGTCAGCACGCTCATGGACCTCATGCGCTATGTGATGCGCACCGATATAGAGGATCTGCACGCTCAAGGAGTAAGGTTGCGCATCATCGGAGACCGCAGTCGTTTTGCTGACGATATCCACGCGATGATGGATGACTGCGAGGAACTCACTCGAAACAACCAACGCCTAAATCTAAATGTAGCGGTAAATTATGGTGGCCGTTGGGACATCGTCGAAGCCAGTAAGACTTTGGCGCTACAGGTGCAAAATGGTGAACTTGCCGCCGCCGACATCGACGAGCGTTTGCTGCATCACCACATGTCATTAGGTGACCTGCCCGAGCCTGATTTACTCATTCGCACTGGTGGCGATTTCCGGGTCAGTAATTTTTTACTCTGGGATATAGCCTATACAGAACTGTATTTTACCGAGGCGTTTTGGCCCGAATTTGATCGCAGTCATTTACGCAGAGCTGTAGAAACCTTTGCTGCACGCCTCCGTCGCTTTGGGCGCCGCGCATAGGTCGGCAATGTTGCTGTCAAGAGTGATCACGGCGTTATGCCTGGCGGCGTTTGCCCTCGCCGGGATATTTTTGTTGCCGACATGGGGTTTCGCGCTGGTGTTTGGGCTTGCGGCAGGCGCCGGTGTTTACGAATGGTCCGGCTTTTTGCGTGCTCCAACCAGGGCGGTGCGCATCGCTTATGTGGCGATTTATGCAGTGCTCATTGGTTTCATTTTTGTCAACGAATGGCTTTATGGCCGGATTATTCAGACGGTTGGTGTGTTGTGGCTCGGCGTTATAGTCTTAGTGTTGGCATACCCCAGAGGCCGCGGTCTTTACACACGCTCTTGGTTGATTGGCCTTGTTGGCCAATTGGTTATGGTCGGGGCTTGGAGCAGCTTGATGGCTATCCGCGAGCTGCCATTCGGAGAATACTGGTTAGTGTGGCTGCTGGTACTCACCACCGCTACAGACGTCGGTGCATTTTTCACCGGCCGTGCGCTGGGTCGTCGCAAATTGGCGCCCTCACTGAGTCCAGGAAAAACCTGGGAGGGCGCGTTCGGAGGCCTGTTGCTGGCGTTGAGTATTTGTCTTGTCGCGTTGTTAGTGTTCAGCGAATGGTCGCTATTTAACGCGCTGATACTTACCATTGGACTCATTGTGATAGCGATATTTGGCGACTTATTCGAAAGCCTGCTAAAGCGAGCGACGGGGCTTAAAGATTCTGGCGGCTTGCTGCCGGGCCATGGGGGCGTGTTGGATCGTATAGACTCAATTATTGCGGCGTCGCCTCTGCTGGCATGGGGGCTTTTAGGGTGATGGATTGGTTACTGTATCCGCTCGCTTTCGCCGGATTGCTGGGCGTGCTCGTTGTGGTACATGAGTTCGGTCACTTCATTATCGCGCGCTTTTCCGGTGTTCATGTTCTGAGTTTTTCTGTCGGTTTCGGCAAGGCATTGTTCAGCGTGGTCGATAAGAACGGCACTACGTTCAAACTTTCGATGATCCCGTTAGGCGGTTACGTGCGCATGTACGATGACCGTGATGATGCGGCGAGCCTTGAAGGAATGGCGTCGGTGCCGGCGGATGCGGTGCCGCACTCGAGCTTGTCGCCAGGGTGGAAAATCGCTATCGCCGTTGCCGGCCCGCTGGCGAATTTTATTCTTGCGGCAGTGGTCTATGCGTTGCTCTTTATTGCGGGTACTACAGAATACGCGCCGACCACCCAAGCGCCCCCAGCCGACACTAAACTCGCTCGGGCGGGTCTCGATGCCCCAGCACGAGTGTTGCGGGTAGACGGCAGCGACGTCGCGGGTTGGCAAAGTGTGCTTATGTCGCTCAGTGACCGCTTGGGCGAGAGCGGTACGATTGAGCTGGAGGTGCAAAACTTAAGCACTGGTCGCGGTCAGACGTTGCAGGTGCCCATCACCACATGGTTACAAGGAGAGGCTCAGCCCGATGTTTTGGGTTCCCTAGGTCTGCAGCCGGCTTTGTTGAGTGTTGTGGGTGATGTTGTCGAAGGTTCACCCGCTGATCGTGCCGGTTTGCGCGCTAAAGACTGGGTGGTCGGCGTCAACGATCGCGAAATCAGTAGTTGGCGTCAGTGGGTTGATGAAATTGTGGCCCATCCGCAGGTTCCGCTTGTTATCACCGTTGTGCGCGCCGGGCAGCAATTGCAGCTGTCGGTGACACCTGCGGCGCGAACCACCTCAGCGGGCGCTACCATCGGTTTTGTCGGTGTTAGTCCGGACGTTATTGAAGTGCGCTTTGATCCCTTACCGGCGTTGTGGAAGGGAGTAGTTGAGACTGTCGACAAAACTGCGATGACGCTCAGCATGGTGAAGAAAATGATTGTTGGGCTGTTGTCGGTGCAAAATCTTGTGGGCCCCGTAGGGATTGCGCAGATTGCCGGGGATACCGTTAAAACCAGCTGGCAGATGTTTTTTGGTGTTATGGCGCTTATGAGTATCTCGCTAGGTGTGTTGAATTTACTCCCTGTGCCACTATTAGACGGCGGTCAAGTGGTGCTTATCGTGATTGAAGCCATTAAAGGATCGCCGGTTTCCGAGCGTTTGCAGCAGGGAGCTGCGCAGTTAGGTCTGTTGTTGGTCGGGCTTATGTTCGTGCTGGTCACGTTTAATGACCTCATGCGGCTTTTTGGTTAATCGTTCGTTCTGCGAATTCAAACAGGAAATAATTTTGCGCACTTTCTTTGTGGTTCGGTTTAGACAGTTTTTGGCGGCGCTGTGGATGTTGACGTCGATGTTTGGCTCCTGTGCCGCGTTTGCTGCCAGTTCCGCCGACGAAAGTTTCCGCGTCGACAATGGGTTCGTTGTAGAGGATGTGCGCTTGCAGGGTCTCCAGCGGGTGTCTGCGGGCACGGTGTTTAATCTAATTCCAGTCAGTGTAGGTGATGCCATAGACAGCGTCGGAATCCGTGCGACCATGCGGGCATTATTCCGCTCAGGCTATTTCAAAGATATAAGTATTGCCCGCGACGGTGGAGTTTTGATCGTTACATTGCTCGAGCGCCCAGCGATTGAGTCCATTGAATTGGAGGGCAACAAAGCGATCGAATCCGAGGCGCTGCTGGGTGGGCTGGCAGAGCAGGGGTTGAAAGAGGGTGAGATTTTCAAACAGGTTACGTTAGAACGGATGGGTCTAGAGCTGGAGCGCCAGTACGTCGCTCAGGGGCGTTATGGCGCGAGTATTGAAACCGATATTGAGGATCTGCCGCGCAATCGGGTCAACGTTAAAATTATTATTGAAGAAGGTAAGAGTTCTGGAATTCGCCACATTAACGTGGTCGGAGCGGAATTGTTCACGCAAGAAGAGTTGTTGGGAGCGCTAGAATTGAAGCACCCAAGCTTGCTCTCGTTTTACAAGAACGACGATAAATACTCCCGCGAAAAGCTATCGGGAGACCTTGAGTCGCTGGAGGCATTTTACAAGGACCGCGGCTATGCGGACTTCGATATTGAATCCACCGAGGTAAGTATTACCCCCGATCGCCAGCAGGTGTACATCAGTATTGCGGTAGACGAAGGGGATATTTATCAGGTCAGCAAAGTCAATCTGGTGGGCGAACTTGGTGATGTTAAAGCCGAGGATTTGCGTCGTTTAATCATCGTGCAAGAAGGTCAGACCTTTTCCCAAGCGCTCATCACCGCCACTGAGGAACGACTGACCAATGCGTTAGGCAATGGGGGCTTTACCTTTGCGACCGCCAGTGGAGTGCCAAAACTGAATGACGATCAAACGGTAGATGTGGAGTTTTTTGTGGACTCTGGCAAGCGGGCCTA
>TARA_B100000963_G_scaffold321487_1_pt1 | contig 10993 bp, 10 predicted proteins | sample TARA_B100000963 | Tara Oceans TARA_B100000963 (sample SAMEA2622097) | marine metagenome | biome: marine biome (ENVO:00000447); feature: surface water layer (ENVO:00002042); material: "saline water (ENVO:00002010), including plankton (ENVO:xxxxxxxx)" | depth 5 m | reverse complement strand
GCGTGACAGGCAGGCGTGAACTCCAGACTTCACCACGCCCCCGTAATTATTAAAGTATAACTTAAATAAAATCTTTGAACTATATATTTTTCATTACAATATAGGTATGAAATTTAGTAAGTTATTTAAATACATAGCAAGGTTTACATTTCTCCAAGCAACAATTACTGCTTTTACTATATTTTATTTTGATAGGTTCTTAATGAATCAATATGAGTTTGGTTATTTAATAATAATTAATAATCTGCTAGAAGATAGAGATAGATTTTATCCTTTTATACAAAATGATTTTATAAAAATTGACATCTATCTAGCAATTTTTGTATTTGTATTTTTAATCGTGTTGTATTCAACAAAATTTTATACTTATGTGAACGAATTAACATTTTCAATTGATAACAAATTTTTTGGCGAATATTTAAACATTTACCTCCTTTGGACTTCCTTTCTCATGGCTTTTCTATTTTTATTTAGATTTAATGTAGTTTCGAGATTTTATTTGTTTATATTTACATTTTTAGTTCCTGTAATTTTACAAATATTTAGAAATACAGAGGTTTTATCATCTTTGCTTGGACGATCTGTAACGAATGAATCGTTTATAACATTCAATCTTTCAGACGATTCAGTATTTCGCAGTCTTAGAATTATGACTTTTAGAAAAGATCTTGGTAATTATACTTTTGATATTGAAAATGAATTTAATGATATTGTTGAAAAAATAGATACTTTAAATAAAAAAAATAAAATTAATTTAATAATTATCAACTTAGAAAATCAAGATTCACTACCAATAAATTTTGAGAACTATCTTTTAAATACGAATAAAAAAATACTTCTGATATCTACAAAACAGTTAGTGTTTAATTCTGTTTTTATAAAGTCTGAATCAGAGGAAAAAAATTCTTATTTAACATATTTTAATAATGATATTCAGTATGGTTCTAAATATATTTTGAAAAGAGCCTTAGATATTACTTTTTCATTAATTTTATTTTTAATTTTATTGCCTTTAATTTTAATGATAGGAATTTTGATTTTTATAAAAGATAGAACGCCTATCATAATTTCTCAAAATAGGGTCGGCTTACATGGTGAAGTATTCAAGATGTACAAATTTAGAACTATGTATGTGGACTCGCACGAAAAGAGAGAAGAATTATCAGATCTAAATAAAAATGATAAAGTAATTTTTAAAATTGAAAACGATCCAAGAATATTTTCCGGTGGGCAATTTTTAAGAAAATATAGCTTAGACGAATTGCCGCAGCTATTCAATATCCTGAAAGGTCAGATGTCACTGGTGGGGCCGAGGCCCTTATTTGAGGAGGATACTGAATATTTTGATAAAAACTATATGCGAAGATTGAATGTTTTGCCCGGGTTAACAGGGTTATTACAAATTAATGAGCGAAATGCATCAGAGTTTGATGTGTGGTACAAATATGATATCGAATATATTAATAATTGGAGCTTAGGTTTAGATTTAAAAATATTATTAAAAACTCCGTTCTCACTGATCAATAATAAATCAAAAGGTCTTTAATTTTAATTTATGAAAATCTCATCAAAAACATTTAATGACTATCATGTAAAAGAATTAGACAGATACATATTTAATCAAAAAAAATGTATTCATATTATGAGTGATAACACATCACACATTGAGAACTTTCAGAAAATTAGTGAAACTCTATTATTAACTCCAGATAAAAATATATTTGCATTAATTCATGAATTGGAAAATAATTATGATTTAATTGTTATCACAGACTTATTTGAGCTAACAGACGATATTTATAATTTCTTTAAAATAATTAAAACTAAATTAACTAATGATGGAAAACTGCTCATTACTTCAGTAAATCCTAAATGGAACAAATTAATAAGACTTTTTGAAATAAGTGGTCTTAAAAAGGATTCAAAAAAAAGAGCGTACATACATCCAGTAAAAATAAATAACATTGGAAGAAGTTTAGGATTTGAAATTATACAGTATTATTCAAGGCAAATATTTCCCTTTTCTGCATTAGGACTTGGAAAAATTTTAAATAAAATTTTTGAATTATTTCTTCTTCCATTCAATTTAGGAATTAAAAATTATATTGTTTTCTCTCATTTCAATAATGAAATCGATAAAAAGAGCAAGTCTATAATAATTCCAGCTAAAAATGAAGAATTGAATCTTGTACCTTTGATTGAGAGAATTCCTGTATTTGAGGAACCATATGAACTTATTGTTATTTATGGAGATTCAGATGATAAGACTGAAGAAATTGTATTAAGTTTAGGTACAAAATTTCCAAATCGAAATATTGTAGCTATGAAACAAACAAAAAATGGTAAAGCAAATGCCGTTTGGGAAGCTGTAGAAACATCTAGACACGACTTATTAGCAATTTTAGACTCTGATCAAAGTGTTGATCCGGAAACTTTAACAGAGTTTTTTGAAATTATAGAGTCTGGTAATGCAGATTTTGTAAACGGAACTAGGTTAATATACCCAATGGAACAAGATGCTATGAGAGCTATTAATACAGTTGGAAATAAAATTTTTCAGTTTCTGATTTCCTTGGTAATCGGGCAAAAGTTAACAGATTCTTTATGTGGTACAAAAGTTTTTAGAAGAGAAGATATAGATAGAATTCACAGATGGCAAAAAAGGCTTAAATCTAAAGATCCTTTTGGCGATTTTGATTTAATTTTTAGTGCAGCATATAGTGGAAATAAGATTTTAGAATATCCAGTTCATTATCGAGCAAGAGTATACGGCGAGACACAGATATCTAGATTCAGAGATGGTTATAAGTTAATAATATATTTTTTAGAATCTTTTTATTATTTTAATTTCTCAAAGTAAAGTGGGTCGGGTGGGAATCGAACCCACGACCTTGAGCTTAAAAGGCTCCTGCTCTGCCGATTGAGCTACCGACCCAGTTAATTTATAACAAAGAATAGTATAAACATTTCTATTTGTTATAACGAATATATAGCCTATTCTTCCTCAGTCTTTAAATTTGAACTAAGACCACCAGAGAACTTATCCTTCGTTTCGTTGATTAAACTTTTGAGTTCTAAATTAATATTGTTTACAACCTCTTTTGTGTCTTTTTTTATTTCTTCATCTGTAACAGTGGATTCAACTGTTTTAATTATGTTGTTTATTAATTGAGAAGTACTCTCGATTGTATTTTTAAAAGTATCTTTTAAATCCTCTACCAAGTCTTCTTCATCGATATGAGATTTAATTTTTTTAGCAACATTTGAAATGTCTCTGGATATATCTGACCATTTTTCATCATCATTCATATTGCTTATTATATTGCCTAGTAGTTTGCTTTGTCACTAAATCTTAAGTTTGGAGATCTTGTAATCCTTTGTTTTGCCCATCTAGCAGGTGCTATTAAACGAAAAAAGGGTGGAAGGAAAGGTCTTGTAAATTTAAGAAGAAACAGATTAAAGTTAACTAAAAATGTTTTCAAACGAGAAGTTTTTATTCCATATATTTCTTTAAATTCCTTTGGTAGTGTATTAAATGCAGTAAAAGATATGAATGGCCAGATTGGTTTAATATGTTTTGGTACTGGGCCGCCTCCAATAATGTCATAGACGTCCATCGCCACATCTGTTTTTACTAAGAAGTTGCTTTCTTTTGACTTTTTAATAACCCAGTCTTTAAGTTCATCATGAGTCTTTGGCATAAGGTCTTTGTCTACTAAAACCATTTCAGCAGCCAAAGAGTTTTCTTCATGATATTTATTTTTTTCTATATCTGATAATCTTTTTACAGTTTTTTCATAAAAGTAGATTGAAGAAATTTGTAAACACGCGTGTACCCACAAAAGCTGATCATGATCCAACGCATCATAAAATCCTCCTGTTACTTCGTCTTCGCCATTTATAACTTCATGTAATTTATTAATTCTATGAGCGCTTTCGTTGGCTTCAACCTTTGTACCAAAAGTTACAGAGTTTTGAAGAGAGAGTGTTCTAATTAGCCTTTTCCATGGGTCTCTTTGATAAAAAGATGTTTGCCTAGCTCCAGCAGCAATAAGTGGGTGTGCTGCGTGCATCAATAAAGCTCTTGCTCCTCCAAATAAAACAGTAATCTCTTTATTGACTTTCCACATCATAGAGTCTGGTCCAAAATATCCTGGGTCACCTTTCATACAAAAATTTTATCAAAGAACAGATTTATAATGAATCGTTACATTAAGAGTTTGAGGTAATAAACTTAATAAAGTGAAAACTATATTTAACGTTGAAAAAATTTGCGGGATAAAAATTGGTGAATACAGCTTAGAAAGTATTCAAAATAATCCTAATTTTATTTTTGAAAATGATCCTAATTATGAAACTGTAGTTTTATATAGTTCTGAAGGAACTGTAATAAATGTAAATTCATGGATTGAGTGTGCAAATTATGTTGAGGGCGGTTGGACAAATGGATTAATAACATCATCTAATTCAGAAATGTACTATTTTTTATTTTTAACAGGTCTTTTACTTTCGTTACTGGGTTATAAATTTTTACAAAAAAAATATGTTGAAAAATAAAAATTTTTTAAAAGTTTTATTTACTATTTTACTTCTACTTCTACCTTGGTCTTTGAACTCCTCATCAACTTCTGAAGTAACTATTCCAGTTTTAAACACAGAAAATTTAAACTTTTATCAAAAAAATACTTGTGAAATTTCCTTTTTTAGTTTTATTAATACTAATAAGATTTTTGAAAACATTGAAATTAGGTTTGACTCATATGGAGAGATGGAGTGTTTTGGCAAAATTCAGTATATAGAGCCTGCATCAAACAAATATGTTGTATTTGTTGGTTCACACAGCTTAATTTCCATAGCTTTACAATCAATTATCTGGCTTACATTAATTTCTGCAATTAAAAAAAAGGGGTCGAATAATAAATTTCTGTTAGAAAGTTTTTTAACAAGCTTATTGTTTTTATTACACTTTGTTGGTGAAGAAGCTTTTTACTCGCAATTAAATTTAAATTATTCAAAAAACTTTACAAGTGATAATTATTTATTGTTTGGGTACTTTATGACATTTTTTTTAATTTGTTATTTTATTTCAGAAATTTGCTCTTATAGATTAGAAAATCTAATTCTTTATATCCCGTTTCTATTTTTAATAAATGGTGCATTTATTAATACAAACATAAACTTTTTTGTTGTTGTATTAGTTTTTTATGGATTTAAAAATATTTTAAAATTTGAAAAAAATGTGGTTGTTATCAATTTAACTTATGTTTTATTAATGCTTTTTTGGGTAAACAATGATCTTGCCATACATAGCTATTTTGACATAGATAAATTAAATGGTTTTTCAGCCAGTACAAATAATGATGCTTCTTTAATTTTCTGGAATTTAACTTTTTTGCTAGTTTTAAATGGATTATATTTTTTAACTAACACTTGTCCAAAAATTGATTTTAAAAAATTATTTGATAATTTTTTAATTTCTGGATTTAGTATTGTATTTTTTGGATTACTAGCTTCCTATAACATTATTCTAAATAGAATTATTTATTTTTATTTCGGGCAAAATAAATCAAGTATGTTAAATCTACAGAGTATTGAAGGAAATACTTGGAGAGGCTTCTCTTCGAGTGCAGAAATGATAGGAGAGTTTTATGGAGTAATTTTGTTAATAACTTTTTACTTTATATACGTAAAAAAAGTAAAACTTAATAATTATCAAATCGTTTGTCTTCTTTTCATATTATTTGGATTTTTTCGAGCTAACAATGTAGCGGCATTAACAACATTGTTGGCAATTATTTCATTTTTGATAATAAATAAAAAAATCCAAAACAGAAATAAAAGATTCTTGATTTATTCTTTTTTAACAACCCTGCTAGTGTTTACTTCGTTTTTTATTCTAAGGCAAAATACATACTCATACATGGGGCAATCTGTTGTGTATGAGGGTCTATCAATCTCAAATATCGAAATTACTAATAATGATAATTTTCAATATGTCGATCGTTTACTTAGTGAAAGAGACTACCTTAGCATTTTAGATTTATTTGAAGAAAGAGAAGAAATCTCATCATCATTATCATTTCTTACAAAGACTCTCTCCAACCAAAATAATATTAGTTACATACCTAATCCTGTTGCTATTTTTGGAACTGTAGCCCTTTTTATAAATCGAGCTGAAAAATGGGGAACATTTTTTGCAAAATATGATCCAGGTTTAGCTGAGTTTTATCTTGGTTACAGCCCATTAAATTTAGTAAATTATAATTATGACAATCAAATTGTAAGTAATGGTTTAGTACTACCACATTCTTCAGTGTTGAGCTTTTTAGTTTACTTTGGTTTAGTTGGGACATCATTTATTATTTTTGTTTTGATACTGAAAGTTTATCGAAATAGAAAAAAGAATTTTCTTGTTAACCTTATTTTAATATTTCTATCGATAAATTTTCTTAAGAGTGATGCTTTACTTTATGTTTCTTCATTTGTAATGTTTTCATTTATGCTTTTTCTGACTGAAAAAGAGGTTGTATATGAACAATAAATTGATCTACTATCTAACTTATCAAGACTTTCCTGCACAAACAGCAAACTCTCAGCAAACAGTTAGTACATGTAAGTATTTTGTCAGAAACGAATATGATGTGATGCTATTTTTCCCACTAAGGAGTATGAACAGTAGTGAAGATCTTAATTTATTTAAAAAACAGTATGAATTTTCTGAAGAAAATTTTACTGTTAATGGCATTACACATAAAACAAAGTTTGAAGGATCGAGTGTATTTAAAAAAGTTAGATACTTAATTTCTCATATTATTTGGTCATATCAAGCTGTCAAAAAAGTAACTAGCGAATTTGAAAATCCCTTAACTTTTTTTACAAGATCTGATTGGGTGTTTTATTTTTTATCAAATAGAAATTTGCCAGTAGTATATGAATGTCACAAGCTCACTAAAATTAGAAAAAAGTTGATAAAATCATCAATTAAAAAAGTTGGTTCCAAAATCATTTTTATGAATGAAGCCTTGAAAAATGATTCTAATTTAGCACAGAAATTTTTTGAGAAGACTTTAGTTCAACCTGCAGGTTATGATGAAGATTTTTTCTATTCATCAAACAAAAAAATTCCTAAACAAGTTATTTACTCTGGCTCCTTAGAGAGGTTGGGTGCCAGCAGAAATTTAGATTTTATACTCAATTCATTCACTGATAAAAGACTCTCTAATTTTACTTTAAAAGTATTTGGTGGAACAAAACAACAAATTGATCAGTTAAATAAAAAATACAAACATATTAAAAATATATCTCTTCATAAACACATATCGAAAAAGAGCCTTGCACAAGAATTGGCTAATTCGGAGATCGGAATTCTTGCAAGCAATAATGATGATTTTTCAAAATTTCATACAAATCCACTTAAATATTATGAATACTCTGCTTCAGGCTTAAAAATTGTAGCAACAGATTTTCCAGCTCACAAAAGTTTAAATCAAAATAAAAATATCTTATACTTTATCGACCAAGATAGTGAATCTTTTATAAATGCGATAATAACGTCTAATAAAAATGTTGAAGAAATACGAATTGAAGATATAGAAACAATGGACTCAAGAGTTAAAAACATAATAAATTTTATTGTTTAGCACGCCTGGAGGGACTCGAACCCCCAACCCTCTGATCCGAAGTCAGATGCTCTATCCAGTTGAGCCACAGGCGCAAGATTTTCTAATAATCTAAATTTAATACTTATATAATAGTTTCAATAATGAAAACGACTAAAGTTCTAAAAACATATATAAGCGAGACAAGTACAAAAGAAGTCTCAGAAATTCTTAATACATCAAACCAAAATTACGTTGCAATCTGTAATGCTAACACTTTAGTAAGAAGTGTAAAAAATTCATATGTTAGAGACATTATTAATAATTTCACGATTAAAACTGCAGATGGCTTTCCAGTCGCAAAAGCTCTTTCATACTTTACTAAAAAAAATTATTCAAGAGTAGATGGTTATAACGTTTTTTTGCAGACAATTAAAGATGGTTTAGATAAAAATCTAAAACATTATTTTTTTGGTAGTGATGAGTATACAACTAAATTAATGATCAAAAATCTGTACAAAGCTTTTCCAGAAATAAAAATTAGTGGATACCTTTGTCCAGATTTTATGGACGTTGATGAACTCATTGATAAACATTTTGACGAATTAAACAAAATAGACACTGATATTGTTTGGGTCTCACTAGGTTTTCCAAAGCAAGAAATATTTATAGATAAAATTGCAAAAAAAATAAAAACTAATTCAAATTTTGTAGGTATTGGTGGAGTATTTGAGTGGGTGGCAGAAACAAAAAAGAAGGCTCCAGAATGGGTTGCAAATATAGGATTTGAGTGGTTTTTAAGATTAATTCAGGACCCAAAAAGATTGTACAAAAGATATTTAATTGATAATACTCTATTTATACTTTACTTTTTGAGGCAAGTATTCTTTCGTAGATAAACAGTAAAATAAACATAAGAAAATTTAAATAATGAATAACGTTTTTAAAAATTTAGCTGACTCCCTTTCTGGTGAATTTAAAAAATTTAATTTAGAGGAAAATGTACAATTTAGTCTCTCAAAACTAGATAAGTATGATTTACAAATTAATAATTTAGTAAAATATAATCAAAAGATATTTTTTACAAAACTACAAGATCGAATAATAGAAGTTATTAAAGAATCTAAAGTTTTTAATACTATTGATAAAAATGAAGTTGGTTTTATTAATTTATGTCTTAATCATAATTTTCTTAAAAATGAAATAACCAACACAAGTAATGACTTTATAAATAATAAACAATACAAAATTATTTTTGATTATGGAGGACCAAATATTGGTAAGCCATTACATGTTGGTCATATGCGTACTCTAAATATTGGAAGAAGTTTATATAACATTCACACTTTTATAAATAACAAAGTAATAAGCGATATTCACCTTGGAGACTGGGGTATGCCTATTGCCCAGATAATATCATATCTAGAAAAAGAAAATATAGATCCAAAAAAATTAGATTCAAGTCAATTGGAAATAATTTATCCAAAAGCAAGCGAGGAATACAGTCAAAACAATAAGTTTAAAACTAGAGCTCAAGCAATTAACAAGCTTCTAAATGAAGGAGATGAAACCCAACTTAATATTTGGAAAATAATAAAAAGTGTATCGGTAAAAAATCTTGAAGAAAATTTTAAAGTTTTTAATCATAAATTTGACTACTGGTTGGGTGAAAGTGACGTAAATGATTTAATTCCAGGAATGATAGAAAGTCTGATCAAAAAAAATAAAATTATTAAAGATGAAGGTGCTTTAATTAGTGCTGAAGACTCGGATCCAAAAATTTTAATAACTAAATCAGATGGGTCTTACTTGTATATAACAACAGATTTAGCAACAATTTTATACAGACAGCAGAATATTGGATATGATAAGGCATTTTATATTGTTGATAATCGTCAATCACTTCACTTTAAGCAACTGTTTGATTCTATAAAATATTTTGAATTTAATGACCTATATCATGAACACATATCTTATGGCACGCTTAATGACAGTAAAGGAAATCCATTCAAAACTAGAGAAGGTGGTACAAAGCCACTCAGTGAACTATATGAAGAATCATATGAATATATTAAAAATATTAACAAAAAACTAAGTACTTCAATAATTTCACAGTTAACAAACTCTGTTCTTACATTTAGTGACTTAATTACTAATAGAAAAACTGACTACAAATTTGACTTAGAGAAATTTACAAGCGTTAACGGAAAAACAGGAATATATGTTCAATATTCGCAAGTTAGAGCAAACAAACTGATAAACAATATAGATATGCAATACAAAGAAGTTAATGATTTAATTTTGAATGAAGTTGATAAACAGCTGCTTTCTAAATTATTTTTGTTTAGTTACTATCTTGAACAATCTGCTTCATTGAACGAACCTCATCACCTTGCAAACTATCTATATGAAATCTCTAACTTGTTTAATCAATTTTATGAAAATGAAAAAATATCTAACATTACCGATCTGAATCACGTTTCTTCAAAACTATACATAGCGAACCTTTTTTTGACAACTAGTCAAAATACAATGTTTTGTCTTGGGATATCTCCAGTTACTGAAATGTAATTACAAAAATATTTGTGTAGCTATTATCCAAAATATTAGAGTTAATCCATAAGTATTTGTATAGATTAATTTAATGTTTCTACCAAAATTGTGAAATATAAAAAGTAACAGTGGTATTGCTATAAATCCTGAAAAAGATACAGCTCTTGCTATAACTAAATATTCATTTACAAAAATATTTTGATTTCTTAGAAGCACTTGAAACATTATTAGAAAAAAAAGCGATATAGAGATAACAGAAACAATATTGGCTAAAAGGTTTTTAAAAGATCTGTTTTCTATAAAGAATCTGTCAAAAAATTCAATGGGTATAAACAAAATAAAAATAGAAGCAAAAAATGTTATGAATGACCAAAATAATCCTTGACCATTCCAATTTATAAGTATTTTTTCTACAAAGCCGGCAGACTCAAGAAATAGATATACTGAGAAGCCAAGTAATGACGAGCCTAATGCGAAAAAGTACAAACTTAATATTGGAAAAATTTGATTTTTACTCACACTGATATTATTTTTGCTTAAATTACTTAGTTCGTATTGCATACAGACATATTAGTTCTTTTTATATTAAAATATTATTTAAATATGGAATTAATAGATACACCAAACCCAAGTGCAAAAAAGATTTTAATAGATCACAGCTATGAAGTTGCTATTTATATAAATAAAGATAGTCAAAACATTAAAGGAGTTGCTAAAGATTTGATTGATGTTGATGGAATTATTTCAATTTTTACCGGTCCTGGGTTCTTAACAATTACAAAAGAAGAATCTTCTGATTGGAATATCATTAATAGCGATATATTAAATAAGTTTGATACAAT
>TARA_B100000963_G_scaffold361826_1_pt1 | contig 11003 bp, 10 predicted proteins | sample TARA_B100000963 | Tara Oceans TARA_B100000963 (sample SAMEA2622097) | marine metagenome | biome: marine biome (ENVO:00000447); feature: surface water layer (ENVO:00002042); material: "saline water (ENVO:00002010), including plankton (ENVO:xxxxxxxx)" | depth 5 m | reverse complement strand
GCCGGTTCGAATCCGGTCTATCGCCCCATTTTTTTCGTCATAAGAATGCCTTTGTTAAGAGGATGGAAAATCGAATGAAACCCAACCGATGAAAATCTTCTTTTACTCGGCCTTGCTTTCTTTGTTTTTGTGTAATTGTTCGGAGTCTTACGAAAATGAGAAAACGGTTCCATCAGGAAAGCTCGGTGAATTCGTGGAAAAGACTCAGCGCTTGCTTGAGGATATGAATGAAAGTGGATTGGTTGAAAGTAGTCCAATGCGAGATTTCATAATTTTGGAACCCCTCAAAATCACCATGGGCGATGATGGGACGGTATACCTGAAGGATTTCGAGGTCAAAACTGGAGAGGACTTTCCCACCAACGAATTGATCAACGAATTGAAGGAGAGAAAGAACCTGCGCAATCAAATGATTGCAAACGGATCGAAATCGTTGGAGGAGGCGAGTTTGCGCCTGTCCATAACTTTCGCTCAAAACCGATCGCCTGAAGTTCGGCATACTTACGCCAAGGTTTTGCAGGCATGCAAGGAAGCTGGTTTTGTGATTCATTCGCTCGAAGAGAGCGAAGTGATCTTGCTCGATCAGCAGTTCGCCGATCTTCTGAAAAAGGAGTGAACTTTAGTTCGCATGCTTCTTTCCCTCCAATTGATCGCGGATGGATTTTCGGACTTTTTCACCGGTCAGATCAAGCAGAGTGACGATGACCAGCATGCAGAGCAAAACCATGGAAAACTTATCCCAACTCTCCGCGGATTCGGCGTAGAGTTTGAGATGCAGTCCGATTCCTCCGGCCCCGACGTAACCAATGATGCTGGCGGAGCGCACGTTGTATTCGAGCATCCACAGGCAGTGGCTCCAGATCACCGGGCGAAGATTTGGCCAAAGCCCGTACTGGAAGGCTTGGAGAGAGCTGGCCCCCAAGGAACGGAGGGCTGATTGAGCATGCAAATCGGCGGATTCGAAGGCTTCGCTGAAGAACTTGGCGAGATATCCGCTGCTGTAAAAGGTTAGGGCAATCACTCCGGCCAGGCTGTTGGAACCGATCAGGACGACCGCGAGAATGGCCCAAAGCAGGCTGGGAATGGTGCGAATGCAATTGAGCAGCATGCGTGTTAGCATGACCAGCCAGAGAGGGGACAGGGTCCGGGCCGCTCCCAAAGCAAGAACGAGGGAAAGCAGAGTGGCAAGTAAGGTGGATATGCCCGCAATCTGAATGGTTTCCCAAATCCCCGCGAGGGTTTGAGGGAGAATGTCGAAATCGGGAGGCAGGAATTGATCGAGAAACCCTTTGAGGTTTCCCCAGTAGTCGAGGTCGCGCCCCGATCCCTCGAGGGCGGGCAGGGAGGAAATGCCGAGAAGAATGAAAAGGGCAAAGGTAATACCCTGCAGGTCGAAGCGACTGTGCCATGGGAGCTGGGGAGATTTCGAATTCATTTTCTCTTTGCTCATACTTTCCGAAAAGACCATCCGTCAGACCCTTCCTCCGATAGGGTAATCAGGTGGGTGGCATGGCGTTCGACTTGCTCGACGTCATGCAGGACGCAGACCAACGCTCCTTTTCTTTGGCTTTGTTTTTCCTTGAGCAGACAGAGGACGCTGTTGGCCCAATCCTGATCCAGGCTGGCAACGGGTTCATCGGCAAGAAGCACTCTGGGAGCGGCAAGCAGGGTGCGGGCGATGGCCAGACGCTGTCGTTCTCCGCGGGAGAGCGTGGAGGTCCACTGATCGCCTTTGTCGGCGAGTCCCAACCTCTCCAGCAGTTCCAAGCTGGAGGATTTTTCGGAAGCGGGGAAACCGAACAGAGTTTCCAGCGTGCCGTGCCTTCCGAGGGATCCGCTAAGTGCGTTTTGGATGGCCCGGGCACCGTTGGCCAATTGCAAATCCTGAAAAATGGTCCCACACGGCAATAAGCCTTGAGCCAGGTTGCGAACGGAACCTTCATCACTTTTCAGTTCTCCGGTGAGGGTGCGAAGCAGAGTGGTCTTTCCGGATCCGGATGGTCCGACCACTGCGAGGAAATCGCCTCGGCTTAGGGAAAATCCAAGATTGCGAAAGAGCCACCGCTCCGCCATTCGTATGCCAAGTCCATCGGCTTGAAGCAAGGGTTGTTCGGCAGGATCCTCAGGATGCGGTGGTTCTAGGGTCAAGGTTTCAAGGTTTTTTGGACTGCGAGAGCTTCGCGGGTGACCTTCAGATGTTCGTCTTCTTCAACGGTGACAAGCTCACCATTGAAGATGCGGTCGCGGAGTTCGGCATTTTCCTGGTTCATTTCCAGCAGGGTATCTTGTAAAAACTTTTTGTCACTCTCGGAGATCGAAGCCCGTACGCAAAGAGTGTGAGCGGGTACCGGGCCCTGCTCCTGAACAATTTTCAGCTGAGCCTTTTGGGCATCGGACAAATACTTGTTGTCACCTTTGTAGACGTAGTCGCTGACCGCGGCGGCTTCCACCTCCCCGCTGAGAACTTTTTCAACCGCGGAAACGTATCCGTTCCCGTAGATGGTTTGAGAAAAATAATCGGTCAGCGCAACATCCGGTCCGACCAGTCCCTGTTGGACCAAGTCCCAAGTTGGTATGAGAAAGCCAGAGGTGCTTGAACGGCTGGCGAAGGCAACGGGTTTGCCCTTGAGTTCGGTGATGCTTTGATAAGACTTATCCTTTTTGGAAAGCCAAATGCTATTGTAGTGGGGCTTTCCGTTTTTGAGATGCACGAGCAGAATGCCGGCGGTGTCCTGGGATACGTTTCTGGCGGCATCCGTCGAACTGAGGTAACCGAGATCCAGAGTTCCATTCCGAAACGATTCGACCACCACTCCCGAATCCGTGGGTATGATGACTTCCACCTCACGGTTGAGCTTCTCGGCGAGGTATTTCTCAAGATCCTCCTTCTCGGCGAGCATGCTTGCGGGGTTTTTGTTGGCTTTCAATGCGATGACGAGCTTTTTGAGGCTTAGTTCCTCGGAGTCTCCCGCTTGACCGGACGTTTGGTTATCCGTGGATTCCCCGCAGGAAGAAAGCAGAGAAAGGAGCAATGCCGAGGTGAAAAGTGGAGGGAGTCCGAGGAATTTGATGAATGTCTTATGGTTCATGATATAGCTTGTTGAAACTGAGTCTCAATAAGGGCATTCCTGTTTCTCGTCAATGAGGGAATGCGAACGGGGCTTGACTCTTTCATGGTTCCTTCAGCATTTCACGGATGAAATCCAGAGTGAAGCGTGTAGGGGTTCCTTGTGCCTCGACCCATGCCTTGGAAGCGTGGCTGAGGTCCTCTCTTTTTTTCGGATTACCGGCAAGTTCGAGGAGTTCGGCGACAACCTGATTCGAAGTTTCGCATGGTTGGGCCGCTCCCCGAGCGAACATCTCCGTGCAGGTTTCCTGAAAATTCTGATAATGGGGTCCGACTACCAGGGGAATGCTTAGGGCAATGGGTTCGATGGGATTTTGTCCGCCATGATTGGGAGGAAGGGTTTTTCCGATGAAAGCGAAATCCGCAACTTGAACGAGACGGGAAAGTTCGCCGGTGGTATCGGCGAGATAGACGACGTTGTCGGGCGGCGCCAGATGGGAAGCCGAACGCAGGTGGTGGGGAAGGGAGGATGATTGTATGACTTTCTTCACTTCCATTCTCCTTTCGGCGTGCCTGGGCACGAGGAGCAGTCGAACGTCTCGGTTTTCGTGCCTGAGACGTTGAACGATTTCCAAAAGCATTTTCTCTTCGCCCGGCCAAGTGGAAATTCCAGCCATCACCAAGGATTGGGAGGAAAAGCCGAATTCCTTTCGCAAGGTGTCCTTCTCATCGGATTCCAGTTTTTTGAAGTCGATGGCGTCAATCTTGAGATTGCCCGATACTTGAAGGTTGTCCTCCCGCACATTGAGTTCCAGCCATCTTTTCCGCTGTCTTTCCGAAGCGGTAAGAACCATGAGGTTGGAAGGAATCAGTAGGGAACGGGCAAAGGGGGAGGATCGAAGGCGGGAGAAGGAGCGATCGGACAGGCGGGCATTGATGATTAACAAGGGAACCTTTCTGTTGTTTGCTTGCCTGAAGTGCTCCGGCCATAACTCGCTGTCCACCAAAATGGCGAGATCGGGGTCAATGCGTTTCCATGCTCGCTTGCTGAAGGGAAGCCAATCCAGCGGAAAGGGACCTTGGGCGAGGGCGCGTCCTCCGTAGTAGCGTTCGGCGAGGTTCAAACCCGTACTCGTGGTACCGCTCAAAACAACCTCGATCGATGAATCGTTCAAAAGTTCCAAGAGCATTCTGGAGATCGAGGATAACTCGCCGACGCTGACTGCCTGGATCCATATTCTTTTACGTCCGGAAACCTTTTTCGGCAATTTGGGCCAGTATCCCAAACGATAAGGAATTTTTTTTCCATAACCTCCGCGCCTGAACATTCTCCGTAGGTAATAGGGCGAAAGAAGGAGAGACAGGACTGGGAAAAGGATTCTGTAAAGTTGGATCACGGAGGAAAGGTATGGGCTCGGTGCTTTACCGTTGCAAGGCGACTTGGGTTAGGAAATGATTCACGGTTTTTGATTTATGGAGAGAATTGACCGAATCGCGAAACTTTTTTCGTCTTGCCGTGAAAAAGGACGGGCTGCTTTCGTAACCTACGTTTGCGCCTGTGATCCGAATTTCGATCTATCGCTGGAGATTTGCAAAAGTCTGATCGACCAGGGAGCGGATCTATTGGAACTCGGAGTTCCCTTTTCCGATCCCTTGGCGGATGGCCTGACCAATCAACTGGCTGCTCAGCGAGCTTTGGAGGCTGGTTGCAAGCAGGAGGACGTTTTCCGGTTAGTTCGTGAAATTCGCAAGTTTTCGGAGGTGCCGATCGTTTTCTACACTTATTACAACTTGGTTTATTCTCAGGGTGTGGAAGAGTATGTGAGAAGAGCCAAAGAGGCGGGAGTGGATGGACTGCTTACTTTGGATCTGCCACCCGAAGAAGCCGAGGAGTTGATCGAGGCTTCCAAAATCCATGAGATGCATAACATCTTCATCATTGCTCCCACCACGCCGCAATCCAGAATCCCCAAGATCGTGGCTTCGGCAAGTGGGTTCTTGTATTACGTTTCGCGAGAAGGAGTGACCGGAGAGCGGAAGGACTTGGCGGCAGATCTTGGTGATCGGGTTCAAGCCATACGAGCTCACACGGATTTGCCCTTGGTCGTGGGTTTCGGCATTTCTTCACCTGAACAAGTCAGAGAGGTTGCTTCCCATGCCGATGGGGTGGTGGTCGGCAGCGCTCTGGTCAATTGCGTCGCAAACGGACTCGACAATCCATCGGGTATTGCGGAAAGCATCGGAAAAAAAGTCGCTGAATTGAGCACGGGCTTAGGCGGCTAAAGGAATTTGATCTTTAGGGTGGGAGCATGAACCGGGCGGTCCAGACCCTTCATTTCATGGCAGGGGTCACCGCATCCGGTAAAACCGAAATCTCATTGGAATGGGCCCAAAATCAAGGAGCTGAAATTCTTTGCTGTGATTCCGTGGCAGTGTACCTGGGTATGAATCTCGGTTCGGCGAAACCGACCGAGAAGGAAAGGGCATTGGTTCCACATCATGGATTGGACTTATGTCCGGTTTCGGAGAACTACGACGTCATCCGCTTCGCGGATTATGCCCGAAGGGTTGTCAAGGATGTAAGCGCGCGGGGTAAGGCTTTGTTGGTCGTTGGCGGGAGTGGTTTTTACCTCCAATCCTTTTTCCTCCCTCCGAGTGATGGAATCCAGGTTTCCGATGCCATTCGCGAAGAGGTGGAGTCTTTGGACACGCGGGAAGGAAGACCTGTCATGCTGAAAAGACTGAGAGCTCTCAATCCCGAGGGTCTCGGAGATTTGGACGTTCATAACCCAAGGCGGGTGATGCGAGCCTTGGAGAGATGCTTGAGTTCGGGCAAGACCTTGGATCGGATCCGTAGAGATTATCAAGAGCTTCCCAAACCCTACGCGGAATTTTCCAAACGCATGGTTTGGCTTGACCGTGAAAACGAAGAAATCGAACTTCGGATCTCTCATCGCACGAACGCAATGCTCAAGGAGGGATTAGTTGAAGAGACTCGCGAACTCTTGGAGAAAGGGATGCAAGGGAATCCGACAGCCATGTCCTCCATTGGGTATCGTGAAGTGATACAATGCATAAGGGGGCAACTAACCAAGGACGAGTTGCCCAAGGAGATCAATGCATCGACTCGTCGCCTGGTTGCAAAGCAGAGAAAATGGTTTCGAAATCGACTTCCCTCGGCATCCCGACAGATTCTGAAGGAAGCGGAAATCCCTGATTTGAATTCCTTGCGTTGGATTTCGGATTCTTGACCCATTCCCCTTCCTTTGCCTAGAATATCCAAACAAATGACCTTACTTTTCGCATTCTTTCCCTTATGAAGCCTCTTCAACGCATTGCAGTTGTCGGAAACGCAACCAAGGCAGGCGCCGGGGAAATTGCCGACCGCTTGGCAAACCTGGCCAAGTCCGAGGGTTTGGAGGTTGAGTTGACCATGACCTTTCCTCCCCCGGAGAATCTGCTTGCGGAGATGGATGCGTGTTTTGTCGTGGGAGGCGATGGCACCTTACTCAATATGATGAAGCAGGCTGTTCGACATGACGTTCCGGTGGCGGGTGTCCGCCATGGTCAACTCGGTTTTCTGGCAACCTTTTCTCCGGAGGAAATGGAAAGTAAGATGCCAGATATCTTTCGCGGAGGATACGAGATCAGGCGGAGGAGTATGCTGTCCTATTCGATGGGAGAAGAAGAGGAATCCTTCGCCTTGAATGATTTGGTGGTCAAAAGTGGATCCGAGGGAAGACTGGCTCGGTTTTCGGTGCACGCGGAATCGGAGCTCGTTGCGGATTATGCCTGTGATGGTATTGTTTTTTCAACACCCACCGGTTCGACGGCTTACAATTTGGCGGCCGGCGGACCGATTGTTCACCCAGGGTCAGAGGTAATGATGATGACCCCAATTTCCGCTCATACCCTTACCAGTAGAAGTGTGGTTTTTCCGGCAGGGATTTCACTCTCGGTCGATTCTCATGACAATCCCGACGAGCCTTTGGTCTCCGCAGACGGGCAACCCGCTTTTTCTTCTCCGGTTGTCTTTCCCTTGCAGATCTCGGTTTCGATTCGCGCCTTTCCCCTGCTTGAGGAAACCGGGCATTCTCATTTTCGAGTCCTTCGCAATAAGATGAAGTGGGGGTAAAGGCTCTGCCAAACCATGCTTTCCTCCGGTACTCGAATTGGCCCTCACCGAATCACTTCCTGGCTTGGAGAGGGCTCCTGCGGGCAAAGTTACCGATGCGAAAGCACCGCGGATTCAAGTAAGGGCGAGTTCCGATACGTAAAACTAATTTCCCGGGAACTTTCCGACCGAAAGGGCTTTGGTGATTTCTTCGAACAGGAATGCCAAGCCCTGCTACAACTGGAAGGTGTGGGTCTTTGGCCCATGAAGGATTTTGGGATCATGAAGTGGAAGCATTGGATCTCCTACGAGTGGTTCGAGGGAAAGGCGTTTAATCCCGAGCCAGGTGAGGGTGACCCAGCCTCGGAAGAGAGCCAGGGTTTCGAGGTTCTTCGCACCCTTGAAGATAAGTTGAGATTGGAGCCGGAATCCATCACTAAGGATTCCCTGTTGGGCTTGATGACGGATTTGCATCGAGGTTTGCATAAGGCTCATTTGAACGGATTCATTCACGGCAATCTCAAGCCAAGCAATATTCTCATCACCGAGAACGAATCCAATCCTTTGCAGGCCTGGATTGCCGAATTTGGTTTATATCGGTTCGGTTGTTTCAAAAGCCGAGGCGAGGATGGTAATGATGAATCCGAACTACCCACCCTGACTTTGGATGCTCAACAATCTCATGAAATGGGAGCGCGCTTCAGGCCAAAGGAAGCGCAGGCTGGGGTTGACCCGGAGGAGAAATGGGATCTGTTTGCGATGGGGCAGGTGGTTCGTCGGGTGATTGAAAGCGGAGAGAGACCAGATACCGAATGGGAGGATTGGTCAGAATGGGCAACCCGAGCCTGTTCCGATCAAGGATTTCCTTCCGTTGCTCATTCCATGGCTGCGTTACCGGGGATGGAGGATCTTTCCGAGTTCGGAATTACGGTTGAGACCGAGGCTGGGTCGGCTTCCAGAGACAATGAGGAAATTCGTTTGGAAAGGGAACGCGAATGGGCGTTGGCGGAGAAAATCTCAACCCTAAGGTTTCGTCGAAATATGACTGGATTTGCGGGTGTCTTATCGTTCATCGCATTCCTTTTAAGCTTTCTTTATCTCTTTTTGTTTCCTGCGCCTTGGACTGAGTACAGCATGGAGGGCGTCTTGGATAGCTATCAGTTGGGAGCCGGATTATGGGGAGGGCAGGCTTGGGGGATTGTGCCGGGAGCCTATGACGACGAGGGATCCGGCGGACAGAACGTAGTTGGAGAGTGGGAAAAGGAGGATGGCATGTTCAAGATGAGCTTCAGAAGATTCAAGAAAATCAATGACCAAAAAGGGGATAAGAAACTTTGGCAATTCATCGGACAGGGTAATACTTCTCCCAACGATTACTACAATTGGACTGATTATTTGCGATACGACCGCAAGCGGGAGGTTCTTTTGCTAATAAAAAGAGTGGATGACCGAGACACCTATTTTCCTGGAAAGACAAAGGATGGCGGCGCTAGGCTCTACCCGAGGGAACGTTTTTCCAGAAGTGCAGGAGAGATTGTTGCGGCTGAGTTGGTCTTTCCGCGTAAGGATGGTCGGGGAAGAAGTTGGGAATTGTTTTTTGCCTTTGGTTTTCTTCTGGCATCGTCCCTCTACCACAGGGAGCTGCGCAAGATTGAAAAAACCAAGTTTGGAAAAGATTGAAATTTCAGACGAATCCGTCTTAGTAATCGAACTTCTTTATGTCTGGAATACGCAAAGCGACCTTGTCGATCATAGTCTTATCCTTGTGCTCATGCGGCAGGCAGAATCCCTCGGGTAGCTTTGCTGGGGAGATCAAGGATTGGGTTCATGAGGTTTTTCAGGCTAAGGTTATTATGGGAAGCGAATCTTGTGAATTGCTTCTCATCCTCAAGCAGACTCCGGAGGGCACTTATGCCGAAATGAATTTCAGGCACCCTAAGATGGAAGCGGTTCGAAGGATAGGGAAGTGGGAGGCAGGTGATGGCGAACGTGTCATACTGTTTGATGACGATAAGAGCCCATCCGAATATTATCTCATCAAGCGTGGCGTTCGTTACGCTTTTCAGACCCAGGATGGTTTGAGTAATGATGACGGGTCTCCTGTGCTTATGATGCGCAATGAAGGGCTTTCCAGAAAAGCTTCCTATCCCTTGCGTCTTTCCTTCGAAGATGATGGGGTAGCCACAGTAAAGGGGGTTGGAGAGGAGGTTTGGCATGGCGAATGGCAGTGGGCTTCCGAAAAGATCGTGGTGGCGGTCAGTTTGCCTGCGCCTCAAGATTCGCCGCGGACTCTTGATGGTTCCGAGACTTACAAGTATTTTCTCGAGTGGTCCGATGAGGATGCCGTGGATTTGCTTCTGGAAAAAATGGTCATTCTAAGACCCTTCCTCAAGAAGGATGGATCCAAGAGGCAAAGCTGGATGAGTTCGCTACACTTTACCGACAAGCCTCAATTGAGACGAGTCGGCAATTGATGGTTTTGATTTCGTCTATGCTCAAAAGTTTGACTTCACTGCCTGACTTGTCATCATAAAAAGCTTTTTTTAACCCTTTGTCCTTATGATTACAGCCATTCAAAACTTCATCTCCAAAAAGGGGAAGTTTGTTTTTTATCTTTTACTTATAGTGGTGATTTTCGCTTTTGTTTTGTATCTAGCTCAAGGATCATCCGTATTTGATTTGTTTCCGGATCCCAATCGCGAACGAAGGGACTTCTACGGCGTGGATTTGAACGATCCCGATGAAAATCGAAAACTTTCGATTTACAACCGCGCCGCCTCGGATTTCGGAGCTTTGGTTTCTCCTTTGCCGGAAGCGATGCAGAAAGCGGATGCCCGCTTCATGGAAAACCTGCAAGCTCAAGTGCAGGCTGCATTTCAAGCGAACCGTGAAGAAGTCGATCAGGCTGCTTTGCAGAGATTGTTCGGTTTCATGCAATCTTGGCCTAATTTGCCCAATTCATTCAAGGTAAGAGAAATCGCTCGAGCCGGGGCTTACGATTACGAGTTTTCTCAATCGTCCATACAGGCGAAGATCATAATGGACCACTACGCTGATCTATGGGGGTTTTTGCCTTTGAATTTAAACCACCCGCAACTCAACTTTCATTTCAGCCAGTTCGTTGAGAATCTGGATCCCACTCTCAGCAACGAGGAAAACCGGACTCGAGCCTTTGCTTTCGTGGGTCAGAGAAATGGAGTCCCGGTTCGCCATTTGGAAAGCATCCTTTACTCGCACTTCCGGGCACGCGAGATTGACCGGTCCTTTTCCCAAGTTGGATTCGCATTGAATAAGGAAGGTGAACTTGATTTGCATGCATCCGGTTTTGCATGGGATGCCGACCTTTTATCCGTAAGGCAAGAGGATCTCGATCTGGTCGACCCCGTAATGTTCAAGGTCAGCCTGAACGAACAGCCTCTGGAGAAGGATCGTTTGTCCTTTAGGATTGGTTCGAAGTCTCATGATTTTGTTTTCGTCAACGAGAAAAGAGATAGCAATGGCACTGAAGTTTTCGTCCAATTGGGAGAAGCAGTCGATTCCAGCCTCGTTCAATTGAGCAAGGCCGTGGAGCAAGCCGACCTTGGTTTCATCACCGATCGGAAAAAGAACCATTTTCTACTGACTCCGCAAAGAACCGCTCTTACCTCAACCTATCCTGAGGTTTCCTCAAACTCAGAGCGAGTTGTTGTGGAGGACATGCTCAAGGATGAATTGGCCGTCTTTCACGACGAGCGGAAGGAAGACGATCTTTTTGCGAAACCGGCTCGTACCTTTGCAACCGCCGTCCTTTTTTCTCCCAAGAAATTTTTGTCACTACCTCCC
>TARA_B100000963_G_scaffold354768_1_pt1 | contig 11010 bp, 12 predicted proteins | sample TARA_B100000963 | Tara Oceans TARA_B100000963 (sample SAMEA2622097) | marine metagenome | biome: marine biome (ENVO:00000447); feature: surface water layer (ENVO:00002042); material: "saline water (ENVO:00002010), including plankton (ENVO:xxxxxxxx)" | depth 5 m | reverse complement strand
GGTGGTCTCACAAAATTAAAGGACTTCATAAAAACGACTTTATCTGTTCGGCTAAAACTGACGAAATACTTAGATCCCTCTAAGTTTTTTTCTTTTCATTTTCATCCTGAAAAGTTCTAGGAAGATATTTTTTTTAACATTTCCACCCGAATAATTAACATAAGGCTCAGGATCAAAAAGATGTGCTATCTGAGTCCTTATAATATTTTTACTAATAAAACTTTTCTTTGATTGACGCTCTTTTTTAAAAATTTCTTTTGAAAATTCTATGATTTCATTAGACTCAATTCCTGATTTAATGCGATCTTCATAAAATAAAAATTTTTCAAATTGTAAATTTAAATTAAATTTTTTAAGCTGGCTAATTGCTTTATCATGATCATATTTTTTATTTGTCAAATGATGAAGGTCAAGAAAAATTTGAGGCTCAAATTGATTATTGTTTTGCTTAAAACAGTGATATAAAGAGGAAGTTATAAGAATATTTAATGAAGGAATATTTATTCCTTTTATATTTTTTATATCTTTAAAAGCTCCTTGACTAAGCATACATTCATTAGCCAAGAATTTTGAAATAATTCTATGATGAAAATCATATATATTTCCACTTTTAGAACTGATAACTTCTAAAGCTGTCCTTGTGTAACCACTTCTATTTATGTACCTATGATTATTTCTGTGGTTGAAGGAATTTTCTTCAAGAAATTCGTAAAAGCTACTTAAATTATTTGTGTCTATGAGAACATCAAAATCATTAAAAATTCGATCAGAATTGTATTTATAGAATAATTTTGACAAAGGAACTCCTTTGAAAAAAACATGATTAATTCCATAGCTATTTAATTTATGTGATAAATTTTCTGCTTCAAAGGATATTAACGAGTATTTATGCTCAATTTCATTGACTGTTGCATCAATGGATTTTTCAAGACTTCTTATAAGCCTCAAATAATTATTTCTAACTTTGCTTTTGGATACTAATTGAAGACATTTTACTAATCCATATTTTTTTGTTGTTTGAATAGCTAATTTTTTATCATCAAGAAGCAATGATCTTAAGATATTTAACTCAATCATATTTATTTTCTAAAAATTCATATAACTTAAGAATCGAATGTTGGACACTGCCTTCTTTTCTTTCAAAAATATATTGGTCCGTATCTTTGACTAAGCTGCTTATGGATGACAGGTAAAATTTTTCACTTTTTTTGCAATCTCCAGTTGGAATTGGTCTAAAAGAATTCAATATTATCTGTTTAACTGATTTTATACCATCTATTTTATAAATATTATTTTCACTTCCCCAGTTTAGATAAAATATGTCTGTTACATTTAATTTATTTTGCACCATTACATTATCAGCCAGTATTTCTAGTGCTCTGTTGCGCCTATCTTCGAGTGGTCTTTCTGAATTATTATTTCTAATACAGAGTACTGACAATCCTGGATAGCATATAGTCTTATTTTCAGAAAATTTTAAAGCAATTATGTCATCTGAAATGACTCTGTTATGGTTTTTAATGACATTCAAGGACTCGCTTTTACCTGAACCAGATGTACCCATAAGAATTATAGACCTATCTTTAAATTCAAATGCACTTCCATGCAAGATAAAGAATTCACGCTGGAATAAAAGGTTAGGTAATGCTTGATGGAGAATTTTTAGTTGTTTTTTATGATTGCTTATGTGATTTGCAAAATTATATTCAATTAAGTTTCCATCAGTAACATGAAAAATTACATCGTCATTCTCAATAATGGATGTTTTTAAATTGAGTTTATGAAATATTTTTTTTTTAGACCTTCTAGATAGTGAGCTATTTCGTTTTAAAGCAAATTCTGGCAATTGTTCAGAGCATGAGAGAAAGTCAAATTCTATGTCGCTTGAAAAAGGTAGGTTGAAAATTTTAAAAACGATGATTAATCAGGAACGCTTACTGGATTGTTGTCGTCATCTCGAAGACCGTCAGCCCCACCGGTTTCCTTCCCAAATAAAAGACCTCTAATAATATCATTAGCACTTCCAAGCTCTCTTACTTTTGGTGAGATATATGTCTTTTCTTTTTTCATAAAGGTAAATCTATCGTAATTAACTCATTTATTCAAGTAAAATTTATTTCTTTCAAGCCATTCAGTGAACTCTAATATTTGATAAATCTCTGTAAAATCAATACTTTTATTTTTTAGCCTTTTTTCTAAGAATTCTTTTTTATAGAGACCATTACATATTTTATTAATCCTACTAATCAAGTTATGTGTATCTAAATTCATCACCTCTTTTTTAGAAAAAAAGCTTAAATCACTTTTAGTATGTCTTTCTAGTATTTTAGAAGGAACTATGCCTTTCATCGCTTCTCTAAAGATATATCTATCGATACCATTGAATAGCTTTTGTTCAGCTGGTATTTCAAGGCTTAATTGTATTAGTTCCTTTGAAAGAAAAGGAAACAGTATATTTACATCATAAAATCTAGCTAAAGTTTTAGCATCGCGTATGCTAGAAGTAATTTGTGTACTATTTATGTTCATTAGATGCCATTCTTCAGAGGATTTATGGAAGCTATTTGGATAAGATCTATATCTCTTAAGAAGTTCATGATATAAATTATTAAATCTATATTTTTTTGTTAATTTTGACTCCAATTTTTTATATAAATTTCTGTTAGGCATAAAGCTTTCAAAGATCCATAAAATTTTTTGAGAAAGCAGGCTCGGTAAAATATATTTTTTAAAAGTTCTTACGAGGCTATATTTCCCACCCTTTTTTTTATGGATAAGCTTATCCAAACGAATTAACTCAAAAAAACGAAACTCCTTAGCTAATTTCAAAAAGAGCGTATAACCATGATTTATAACAGAGTCTCCTGCAAAACCATCCAGATACACTTCTATATTATTAGCCTGTAAGTTCCTAAAAATTTCATGGTGTATGTAGCCATTTACAAGGTTTTTTGGTTCTGCAAAAATATCCCATGAATTATTTAAATCACTGATGCACCCAGTTTTACTCAATTTGATTATATCTTGTTTAATATTCTTTTCAGAAGATACATTCTGTGAATAATTTAATTCATATGATTTACTATCATTTTCAAATGTCACAGTCTTTGCAACAAAATCTTTCTTTCCAAGATGTTTAACGCATGATGTTATAGATGATGAGTCTAAGCCACCACTTAATGCGGTTGCCATATTGCCTTTATAAAAACTCAAGCAATTCTTAATACTATTCAGAAAGGATGAACGAAGTAATTTTGAGTTTTCTTTTAGAGTTAATTTATTTGTAACAGCTTTAAATTTAAAATATTCTCTGGTGCTAAAACTTTTTTGATTAAAATCTATACATTCTCTTGCTTTAATTTCATGAATACCATCAAAAAATGTTTCTCCTCCAAAATTATTCATAAATGAGAAATATTCAGTAACCTTTGCTTCATTTAATTGAGATTTCTCAGACTTGATTAATACGTATTTTATATCATCAGATAAAATTAGGTCTTTTTTGGAATAGGTAAAAAAAATTGTTCTTGATCCAACATGATCAGAATAGATTCTTGCAGTGTTGTCTATGCGATTAAATATAAATAAATTGAAAAAACCATCAGTTTTTTTAATAAATTTTTCAGTTTCTTTTTCGTTTAGATTAAAAATAATTTCTGCATGATTGTTGGAAAATTTATAACCAATTTCACGACAAAGCATTTCTGGATTAAAGAAAAAGCCATCAACTATAACAATTTTTCTATGGTCATAATGAATTTGAATCCCTTTATTTTTATCACAATATTCTAGATAAATATTGTTTAATGAAGTTTTTTGATTTGCTTTATCGTTGCCAAAATTAAGATAAATCATTTCTCGATTTCCATTACCTTAAACCTTCTTCTGGTTTCCTTATTCTCTGTGTAGAAGTTATCTAGCTTGACCCAGCAGTGAGATTCGAATTGTTCATTATCATTAGATATTCCAATTTGAATGTTTGGATTAAAACCTCCCATAAGCAGAATATCTCTAATTACCAGAGATCTTGTAAAGCAAGAAGAAATTTTAAATATTTCTAACCAAAAAGAAGAGTATCTTACAAGTTCATTTGCTGTATATGCAGTAGTTCTATAAAATGATCTTTCTTTTTTGAGCAACATTTTAAATTCTGTAGTCCTCCTTTTTATTAAGTAAACAAGAATTAAGGCAAGTGTTACGATTGAAGCAAGAACTTTCTTGGATAATAGTTTCATTTGGAAAGAATAGATTTAGATTCCAATAGATTTAGAAATCTATCAATATCTGATTTGGCTTTTTTATAACTAATCCCATTTATATTTTTGAAGTTCTCAATAATTTTTTTGTAACCAATTTTTTTATTAACCAGCTTAATAATTTCGTGTCCACTCTCATTTATTTCAAAAAATATTCCCTTATCTAAGCTGAGAATAATTAATTTTCCGTCAATTTCTTCAACAATAATATCTTCGTTTAGTTTAATTTTTTTCATTAATACAATAATAGGCTTCCATTTGTTTTTGCTATTTTAATTGCCTTCCTAAGACTTAATATTCCAAAAATTAAAAAAGTTACTGCCAGAATCAAAAGAAATAAAAAATTTTCATAATATGAAGAAATGCTATCAAAGATATTGACTGAATCAGCTCTAATAATATTAAGAAATTGGGTAGTGGGTAATATCTGACCAACAACTTCCAATGTTCTTGGTAATAGTTCTACTGGAAAAGCTACACCGGATAGTATTGAAGAAACAGACAGATATATTCTGTTGATGATACCTGGAGACTTATAAATTATTGTAATAGCAGTTGATAGCAATGAAATCCCAATTAGACTTATTGAGAATAACAAGAAAGCAATTAACGAAGAAATTCCCATTCCATTTAAAAATACCAAATCTATATTTGATAAAACAAGAGCTATCCAATAGCAAAATAATCTGAATATTTGAAAGAAAATTGGGTATAAAAGTGAACTTAAAATTACTTCAATTTCTTTTCTTCCTGACATTATTAACTCTTCAAAAACACCAGTCATTTGATACTCTCTTACTTTGTTTGGCATGGTATTTAAGAATAAAAATGTAATTTCTGCAGTGATGAAACCAATAAATAGAAAATTAAAGTAGCTTCCACCATATTTATTCAGAATCTGATTATCAGCAGATTCAAATAATGAAGAAAATATAAAAATAAAAAAAATGCTTATAAAAATTGATATTACCGAAAAAAGAAATTGCACTTTATAGCTTGTTGCAATCCGAAGGTCTTTTAAGAATGTCTGCCAATAAAAGTACATCAGTTTCCGAGATATCTCTCTAAATTTGAGAAGGTATCTGCCTCTTTTAAATTTTCATAACATGATACTCCTTTATTTTTCACAATGAGAAGCTTGTTACATAAATCATTAATTTCACTCAAGTCATGTGTTACCCAAAAAATTGTTCTCTCAAAATCCTTATTGAGTTTTTTAATGAAATGTATTATTTGTCTTTTGCTTGGTAGATCTAATGATTGTGTATATTCATCAAAGAATATTACTTTCGGATCTTTAAGTAGGCCTCTATAAAGAAGGGCTTTTTTCTTTTCTCCAGAAGACAGTGCATAAAATGGTTTATCAAGAAATTTCTCTATAGATAAATCTTCAAGAAGAAGATCAATTATTTCGTTATTCGCTTTACCAGTAATGCTTTGAAAGTAATCCAGGTTTTGTCTTAAGGTTAATCTCCAAAAAAAAGACCTCTCGTTATTATTTATTAAAGAGAAGTTTTTTGATTCTTCTACGTAATAATCTGAAGATCCATCTAACATTATTTCACCAGAGTCTGGTTTTAATGATCCAAAAAGTAGCTTTAAAATAGTCGATTTACCTGCTCCATTTTTACCAATAATTCCTACGATATCTTTCTCTTTAATTTCAAAACTTATATCAGTCAAAATTTCAATTTCTTTTATTTGTTTAAAGCTAAGGGGATTAAAATTAATAAAACTTTTGCTTACATTAACTAACTCGATCATATTGAATTATTATGTACCAATCATGAGAAAAATACTCGTTATATATTCTGGCGGCCTCGATTCTTTTACTCTTCTGAATGAGGCCATATATAAATTTGATCATGTTGAAGCAATAACTTTCAATTATGGGCAGAAACACAAAAAGGAAATAGATTTTGCAGCAAGATTTTGTGCTGATTCTGGTATTCCTCATGAAATAGTTAATCTTAATTTAGACAAGATTCTGTCTAGTTCGGCACTTGTTGGTGATACAGAAATTCCAGAAGGAAATTATGATAAAGAGAAGATGAAACAAACAATTGTGCCTAATAGAAATATGATTATGATTTCTGTGGCTGCTTCTTTAGCAATAAAAAATAAGCTTGATTATCTCTGGTATGGTGCTCATGCTGGTGATCATGAAATATATCCTGATTGTAGGCCAGAGTTTATCGATAAATTAGGAGCTGCTCTTAGTATTTGCGATTATCATCAATTAAATTTTGAAGCACCATATATGAGCTTAAGCAAGAATGAAATTGTAAGCAAAGGCCTAAAAATGAATTTGAATTATGCCCATGCGTGGACTTGCTATGTTGGAGGCAGCAAACCTTGTTTGAAATGCAGCTCATGTTTAGAAAGAGCTTCGGCATTTAAATATAATCAGATAGAAGACCCATTAAATGACATATAGAATCAAAGAAATTTTCTTTACACAGCAAGGTGAAGGCAAAAATACAGGCATAGATTTCATATTTGTAAGATTTTCAGGTTGCAATCTATGGAGTGGTAAAGAAAAAAATAGAGCATCTTCAGTCTGCTCATTTTGCGACACAGATTTTTATGGAACCGATGGTATAAATGGCGGTAAATACCAGTCAAAAGAGTTAATTGAAAAAATTAAATCACTTTGGATTTCTGCTGATAGTCAGATTAGGGTAGTTTTAACTGGTGGTGAGCCTTTGCTGCAAGTTGATGAACCTTTAATTGATGCATTAAAGAATGAGGACATTTATATTGCTGTAGAGACCAATGGCACTTTAGAGGCTCCAGATGGAATAGATTGGATATGTATGAGTCCTAAAGCTAATACAGAGATTAGATTAAGAAAAGGCTCTGAAGTTAAAGTTGTTTACCCGCAAAAAAATTTGAATCCTGATGACTTTGATGCCTTAGATTTTAAAAATTTTTATATCCAGCCTATGGATTCCCAAAGTTATGAAGATAATGTTTCAAAAGCAGTTAAGTATTGTATGCGTAATCCAAATTGGAAGCTTAGCCTACAAACCCATAAAATTCTTGGAATAAGATAAAAGCTCCAAAAGTAAAAGCTATCCACGAACCAAAAGCATGCCTTTCTTTATATTTCCTAGAAATAATTATTTTGATTATTAGCAATGAAGCTGAAATAGTTATTAAATAAAGCGCAGAAGGAAATCCAAGATAAAGTGATACAGATCCAAGCAATATAATATCGCCTAGACCCAAGGCCTCTACTTTTCTGTATTTCAGGTAGCCCAAATAAAGACCAAGCAAAAAAAATACTACTATACCTGTAAATAATAAGTTATCTATGAATGGTGCATTAGCAATAACCCAAATAAAGAGAAAAACATTTAAGCCAATTGGTATTTCTTGGTATTTCTCATCAATTAAAGCTAGCAAGATCAATGCTGGAACAACTAAACCCAAAGAAAAAAAATTGTCCATATAAACACATAAGACAAAAAAAGTTGCTAAAGCCACTTCTGTGAATAAATACTTAAAACTAAGGCTTTCTTTACAGCAGCTAGATTTTCCCAACTGAAAAACAAAAGAGAAAATTGGCACTAAATTTAAGGCATTCAGATTCTTTCCACAGTGATCACAAATTGATCTGAATTTTACTGATTTATTATCACTGCCATAGTTATCGTATTCATGTACTAAGAAACTTGCTAATACAGCTCCGAACACTGCTGCAAAAAAATAAGAAACTATCATTGATTCTGGCATCTTGAGATCAAATATTGACTTGTTATATACTATATTATGGAAAAGGTTCACAAAGAAGCACTAACTTTTGATGATGTTTTGGTCCTGCCAATGCACTCAGATATCTTGCCTAAAGAAGTTTCACTTAAAACAAGATTCACCAAAAACATTAACTTAAATCTACCATTTTGCTCGGCAGCAATGGATACAGTAACTGAGTCAAAAATGGCAATAGCTCTTGCATCACTCGGCGGTATAGGAATTATTCATAAAAATAACTCTCCGGAAGAGCAAGCTTTACAAGTTAAATTAGTTAAAAAGTTTGAAAGTGGCATTGTCAGAGATCCTATAAGCATCAAATCCACAAACACGATTGAAGAACTGAGACAATTAACATCAGAACTAAAAATCTCAGGAATGCCAGTTGTAGATGATGATAAATTGAAAGGGATTGTAACTGGAAGAGACTTTAGATACGCAAAAAACCGAGAACAAACTGTTTCAGAAATCATGACTCCAAGAAATAAATTAATAACAGTACAAGAGGGCGAAAGCCAAGAAGTGGTTAAGTCACTAATGTATAAACATAGAATTGAAAAAGTTTTAATTTTAGATGATCAAGATAAACTCGTTGGTTTGATCACAATGAAAGATATAGAGAAATCTATTGATTACCCCCTTGCTTCAAGAGATATAGAGGGCAGATTAATTGTTGGTGCAGCAATAGGCGTGGGGAAGGACCTGCAAGAGAGGACTAAAAAGCTTGTGGAAGCTGGAGTAGATGTTCTTGTTTTAGATAGTGCTCATGGTGATTCAAAAGGAGTTATTGAAGCAGTACAACTTATTAAGAAAAATTTTCCAAATATAGATGTCGTAGCAGGCAATGTTGCAACAGCTGCTGGAGCAAAATCTCTTCTTTCTGCGGGTGCTGATGCCATCAAAGTTGGAGTGGGACCCGGCTCAATCTGTACTACCAGAATTATCGCTGGAGTAGGTGTACCACAATTATCTGCAGTATTGGATGTTGTTTCTGTGGCAGGTGAAATACCTATAATTTCAGACGGTGGGGTAAGGTTTTCTGGAGATATAGTTAAAGCCTTGGGAGCAGGAGCAGATACAGTAATGCTAGGTAGTGTCTTTGCTGGGACTGAAGAAGCACCAGGGGAAGTTGAGCTATTTCAGGGCAGAAGTTTTAAAACTTATCGAGGTATGGGCTCAATGAGCGCCATGTCAAAAAGAACAGATGCAAACAGATATATGCAAGGTGAAGATATCGATACAGATAAACTTGTGCCAGAGGGCATAGAGGGAAGAGTGCCATTCAGGGGCTGGTTAAAGGATGTTGTTTATCAGCTTGAAGGTGGGCTAAGACAAGGTATGGGCTACACCGGAGCTAACAATGTTAGTGAGCTTAAAGAAAAAGTTCAATTTCAAAAGATTACTAGATCAGGTGTAATCGAAAGTCATGTTCATGACGTAAGCATTACTAAAGAAGCACCAAACTATAGAGCTGATTAATGAAAAAAATCTTAGTCATAGATTTTGGATCTCAATATACTCAATTAATAGCAAGACGGTTAAGAGAACTTTGTGTCTACTCAGAAGTTTGTCCATGGGATGAATTGCCTAAGCTTGATGGGGTTGAAGGTTTTATTCTCTCTGGTGGTCCAGAGTCATCCAATATTGAGGGAAATCCAACTATAAATCAAGATATATTTGATACAAAAAAACCAATTTTAGGTATTTGCTATGGTATGCAAATTTTATCTTTCCAAGAAGGTGGCAAAGTAATTAATGAAGGAAAAAAAGAATTCGGACATGCTGATCTAAATTTAATAATGGAGTCCAAAATCTTCAAAAATATAGATACTCAAATTGATGTCTGGATGTCTCATGGAGATAAAGTTGATTACTTGCCTCAAGGCTATGAAATTACAGCATCAAGCCCCAATTCACCAATTGCTGCTTTTCAAAATCAAGAAAAAAAATATTATGGTCTGCAATTTCATCCAGAAGTTACACATACTAAATATGGCATAGACATAATTAAAAATTTTGTAGAAATCTGTAACATTGAACAAAACTGGGATGCCTCAGATATCCTAAAGCAAATTGGTGATTTAGTTAGCAATGAAGTAGAAGATAACAATGTGTTACTTGCTTTAAGTGGAGGCGTTGACTCTACTGTTCTTGCGGCGGTACTCTACAAGATTCTTGGAAATAAGTTGACTTGTGTGATGGTAGATCATGGATTATTAAGGAAAAACGAAGCAAAAAATGTAGTTCAAAACCTAAAAGAGAAAATTGGCTTAACTGTAAATTTAGTACATGCTGAAGATATTTTTCTAAATAAACTTTCAGGTGTAACAGAACCAGAAACAAAAAGAAAAATTATTGGCAATACTTTTATTGAGGTTTTTGAGAACGAAAGTAGAAAACTAGATAATATGAATTGGTTAGCTCAAGGAACCATCTATCCAGATGTTATTGAATCTGCTGGCAACTCAAAAACTAAAGCTAAAGTTATTAAGTCTCATCACAATGTTGGTGGTTTACCCGAAAGAATGAATTTAAAACTGCTTGAACCGTTCAGAATGCTATTTAAAGATGAGGTAAGGAAGATAGGCAAAGCAATTGGTTTGCCGCATGAGATTGTGGAAAGACATCCATTTCCAGGTCCTGGTCTTGGTATTAGAATAATTGGCGAGGTTAATCATGAGAGGTTAGAAAGATTAAGAGAAGCAGACTATATATTTCTATCAGAGCTTAAAAAACAAGATTTATACTACTCTACCAGCCAATCCTACGCTTTTTACTTACCAATCAAGTCAGTTGGTGTAGTAGGCGATAATAGAGTTTATGCAGATGTTATTGGTTTAAGGTCAGTAAATACTATTGATTTCATGACAGCCAAAGCTACAGCTTTGCCACATGAGTTCGTTGAGCACGTTTCAACAAGAATTGTTAATGAAATTGACGGTATCAGTAGAGTTGTCTATGACATTACTTCTAAGCCGCCTTCAACTATTGAGTGGGA
>TARA_B100000963_G_scaffold103207_1_pt1 | contig 11010 bp, 11 predicted proteins | sample TARA_B100000963 | Tara Oceans TARA_B100000963 (sample SAMEA2622097) | marine metagenome | biome: marine biome (ENVO:00000447); feature: surface water layer (ENVO:00002042); material: "saline water (ENVO:00002010), including plankton (ENVO:xxxxxxxx)" | depth 5 m | reverse complement strand
GTGCGAGAGGGAATCATATCCAGAAATGAAGCCAGAGATAGATTGGGGTTAGAGCCAATTAGCGGTGGAGATGATGTATATATATCGGCAAACCTTTTCCCTCTTGGGGAGCCAACAGAATCGCCATTGGAGGAAAAACCTAAACCTGATCCAAAAAAAGATGCAGAAGATGCATATGGAAAAGAAGAGATAAGAAGAGATGTTTTCTCAACAAGAGAGGAAGCAGAGGAAAGAGCAAAAGAAATAGGTTGTTCTGGCACGCACTTTCACGATGCTGATGGAAAAAGAGTTTACATGCCTTGTGCATCCCACAGCGATTATAGAAGACTGACTGGAGATGACCTAAAAGAACAAGTTGCTGAAGATGTATTTACAACAGAAGAAGAGGCAGAAGAAAGAGCAGAACAAATTGGCTGTGAAGGAACACATTTTCATGACACAGATAATGGAAGAGTTTATATGCCTTGTGCCAGTCATAGAGATTACACAAGATTAACAGGTAATGAATTAGAAACACCAAAACAAGACCCAAGAATGGGAGAGGGTCCAGATATATTTGATTCTGTAGGAGAGGCAAATAGACGAGCTGAGGAGATTGGTTGTGAAGGACATCATACAATTAAAACACCAGATGGAAATATCTATATGCCTTGTTCTTCTCATTCTGTTTATATGAGAACAACTGGAAGAGAAAAGGCCATAAGCGATATTGACCTTAAGCCAACGGAGGCTATGTCAAACGCGGCAAGACAAGCATTAGAGTGGAGAAGAGAGTTTGGAAGAGGAGGTACAGCAGTAGGAGTGGCAAGAGCCAATCAACTTGTGCGAAGAGATAATCTTACACCTAGAACTATAATGAGAATGCATAGTTTCTTTTCTAGGCATGAAGTAGACAAACAAGCTGAAGGATTTAGTCAAGGAGAAGATGGCTTTCCAAGTGCTGGAAGAATAGCTTGGGGCTTATGGGGTGGAGATGCTGGACAACGCTGGGCTAAACGAAAGAGAGACCAAATTAATGCAGAACTAGATAAAGCAATTACCGATGATGATGTAGTAGAAGAGAAGCAAGAACTTACTGGCAAAATCAAAAAAACGCTAGAGGGTAAAGTAAAAGAGCATAACGACAAACATGGATCAAAAAAAGGCAAAAGAGTTAATGTTAGAATGTTAGGTGCTGTCTTTAGAAGAGGGGTGGGGGCATACAGAACAAACCCTGAATCTGTAAGAAGAAATGTTACAGGTCCAGACCAATGGGCAATTGCCAGAGTTAATGCTTTCCTTTTTGCAGTGAGAAGCGGAAGATTTAGAAGTGGACAATTTGACAGGGATTTATTGCCTAGAGAACACCCATTATATAGACCTAAAGGCAAAGAGCCTAAAAAGTGATACATCAATTTAATCTAAATGGGTATGACCCCAACATCTATAAGCAAGAAGAATTGGTTATAGGTAGAAAAAGACGAATAAGCATCTCAAAAGAATTTAGAGTCCAATCAAGATTACGACAAAGTTTTGAAAGAAACTTAAGAGCACAGATGAGGTCATATTTTAAAACATACTTTGACGAATATGGTAAGGCTATGGAAACAGATATGGAGTTCAATCAAATAACCATTGACAATCAAATAAGATTAACAAGAATATTAGAGAATCATTATAGAACTGTCATAAGAGCATTTGGCTTAAGATTATTAAACCAATATACAAAACAAGAAGAACAATTTGAACTAATTTATAGGGATTATGCAAGAGAGAATGTAGCACAAAAGGTTGTTCTCATATCTATGGCAACGAGGAAATATATTCAAAGAGTTGTTGAAAAGAATATAGAAGAGGGAGTAGGCGTGTTAGCATTAGGTCAAGTTATACGACAAGCTGGAACAAGTGGGTTTAGTAGGTACAGAAGCGCTACAATTGCAAGAACGGAAACACATAGCGCCGCAAGTTTTGCAAACCATAGAATTGCACAATCACAAAACCTTCCTAATCAAAGAAAAAGATGGATAGCAACACAAGACAACAGAAGTAGAGATATACATTTGCAAGTTTCAGGAACAGTAAAGCCCATTGATGATGATTTTACAGTTGGGGGTATGCCTATGTCATATCCCGGTGATCCAAGAGGTGGTGCAAAAAATGTAGTCAATTGTAGGTGTGTCGTTGTCTATCTAAGTGATTTAGATGATATAAGCGACTAGGAACATTAGAAAAACACAAAATAGGTAACATTCCTAGCCACTATTTTACAGAAAGTTTCTATCAATGATGAAACACTAATAGAATATTAAATATAACATATGATATATAAAAAACAATACATAATGTATAAAAACCCAAAAAAACTTGCTCATTTGCTTGAGATTCTGTATTATGTGTGATAAGGATTAACTATGCCAATACCAAAACCAACTGGCTCGGAAACTGAAGATGACTATATGAAAAGATGTATGTCAGACTCAACAATGGTTTCAGAGTATGGTAAGAACCAACGAACAGCAGTGTGTTTGGCAACTTACAAAGGTAAAGGAGTAGATATGACTGAAGAAATCAAAGAGTCGTACGAAGAAGAAGTTGAGAACAGTGTTGAGGTAGAAACAAAATATCTTGCACTAAATTGTGAATGGAAAATGCCAGATGAAGAGGAAGAGGATGACAGGTACAAAGGTACATTTTCTGGATATGCTTCAGTATTTGGTAACAAAGATTTAGGTGGTGATGTTGTTGTACGAGGCGCATTCAAAGAATCTATCAGAAAAAAGAAAGCAAAAAATATAAAATTTCTTTACATGCACAAAACAGATAAGCCCATTGGTGTGTTTACGAAAGTAGATGAAGATGACAGGGGTTTACAAGTTGAGGGTAAGTTGGCATTAGGAACACAACTTGGAAAAGAAACATATGAATTAATGAAGATGGGTGCAATAACTGGTCTATCCATCGGATATAAAGTAGATGCAAAGGGCTACTCTTATGATGAGCGAAGCAGAAGAAGAAAGCTAAAAGAAGTAGACCTCATGGAAATTTCAGCAGTAACCTTTCCTATGAATCCAAAGGCGCAGATTCGTCAAGTTAAGGGCACTGAAATAACGATAAGGGAATGGGAAGATTTACTACGAGATGTAGCACAGCTTTCCAGAACTGAGTCAAAAATAGCTGCAAAGGCAGTTATTAAGGCACTTAGTCAACGAGAGGTTGATGATGACAGCCAAGAACTATTAAACTCAATCAATAAAATAACAAAACAAATAAAAGGAGAACTATGATGTCAGAAATTGACAATTCAGAAGTTAAATCTGCTGTTGATAAGTTTGGGCAAGCATTTGAAGAATTCAAAGCCACAAATGATAAAAGACTAACAGATTTAGAAAAAAAAGGTTCAACTGACCCTCTTATTGAAGAAAAACTTGATAAGATTGAGAAGAGTATGGATAGTATGGAAGAAATCAACCAAAAACTAACTCTTCAAGAAAAAAATCAAGAAAATGTCAATGAGAAACTAGCTTCATTTGAGGCTATGTTAAAAAGACCAAATGTAGGTCAAACAGTTGATGATATAGACAAAAAGCTAGAGGCATTTCATAAGTGTATGAGAAAAGGTGCACAGAACCTTGAGCCAGAAGAAGTAAAGGCTCTTACTGTTGCAGATGATACTCAAGCTGGTTATTATGCTCCTAAAGAGTATATTAATGAGATTATTAAAACACTTACTGAGATTTCTCCAGTTAGAAGTCTTGCAAAGGTAATACAAACATCTCAACGCTCTGTTCAGATTCCTGTCCGTAGTGCAACATTCGCCGCACAAATGGTTTCAGAAATTGCATCAAGATCAGAGACCACTGGATATACTGCTCAACTTGAGGAGATTCCAGCACATGAGATGGTAGCGCAAGTTCATATCTCTAACCAAATGTTAGAAGATAGTTCGTTTAATCTTGAGGCAGAAATGCAATCAGAATTTACGACACAATTTGCAAAAAAAGAAGGCCAAGTAATGACAACAGGCACAAAAGTAAATGAGCCAGAAGGATTTACTACAAATGCTGGTTCAACAACAACAGGAGGAAGTGGTGCAGTAACTGCAGATACTCTTCTTGATTTGGTGCACAGTATTAAAACGCCTTACAACCAAAATGCAACTTTAGTGTTCAATAGAACAACTTTAGCTAAAATTAGACAACTTAAAGATTCTGCAGGTCAATATGTATTCCAACCTGGAATGATGTTAACTGCTGGAACTCCAAATACTATTTTGGGATTTCCATATGTAGAAATGCCTGATATGGCAGATGTTGCATCAAGTGCGACTTGTGTGGTTTTCGGTGACTTTAGAGCCGCTTACACAGTCGTTGATAGAGTTGCTCTTTCAGTATTAAGAGATCCATTTACAATAGCTTCAACTGGTATGGTAAAATACATGGCCAGAAGAAGAGTTGGTGGTCAAGTAGTATTGAATGAAGCATTAGCTAAATATGTACCAAGTTAAGATAAGGAGAAACAAATGAAATTTGATTTAGCAAATAATACAGCAGTTGCCCTTTCTTACAAACCAGCAGTTACTTCTGCCGCCGCTAATGGCACAGGCGTTGACTTAGCTGGTTATAGTAGTGCAACTTTAGTCGCTTTCATAGGAGCAGAGGGAGATACTTTATCATCCTCAGTTTTCTTTGAAATCTCATTAGAACATTCTGATGATAACTCAACATTCACAGATGTAGAACAAGCAGATATTACTAATGGCACAATAGCCGCTGGGGGTATTTGGTTGAAGATAGATGGAACTGGCACAGCTGGTACATCTGGTAATCCAGATTCAACTGGAACTGTGACACAAGTTGGTTATGTTGGTGGTAAAAGATATATTAGAGGAGTAATAGCAAAAACTGGTACTCACTCTACTGGAACACCGATTGGTTTGCTTGTTGTTAAAGGAGATGCAATTCATACTTCTGACAACACTATAACTGCACATAATGTGTAACAATAATAGACTAGAAATTGGGGGGTTCGCCCCCCTTTTTTCTTAAGGAGAAAAAGAATGCCCTTTAAAATGATAAAACGACAAATTGGAATAGCTGACCCATTAGGAGTCACCACAAAAAGCTATGAACAAGATGAAATTATTGAAGATAAAGAAGAATGGCAAAAAAAACTAGGAGAAAAAATGATGGAAAGTGGCTATGCTATGTATATAGAACCAGATGTTGTTATTCCAATGCACAAAGATTATGATTCAATCCCATCGGATGTGGAACCTAAGCAAACAAAAAAAATTTATAAGAAAAAAAAATAAGGAGTAAGATATGTCAAGAGGGCTATCATCAGATTTCTTGACACAACTCTCATCTGATTCCCTAAAGCCTTTTTATGCCTTTAAAGCAGAATTTCAAGAGGGTGATGTTAGATTGTGGACAGGATTAGGGGAAATTACAATAAACTCAGAAACATACACTGGGGGTGGCTCTCTACTCTCTGTGGGGGCTGTTGAAGAAACATCAGAGATAAAGGCAACAAACTTAAATGTAGCATTATCTGGATTGGATTCTAGCATACTCACAGCCGCTCTTAATGCAAATTACCAAAACAGATTGTTTACTTGTTTTCTAGGTATGCTTAATGAAAGTTATGGGCTAGTAAACAATGCCTATCAGTTGTTTCAAGGTCGCATGGACTCTATGACAATAAATGATAGTGGTGAAGAGGTAATTATATCTCTTTCCGTAGAATCAAGGTTGATAGACTTAGAAAAGCCTAATGAATCACGATATACAAGTGAAGAACAAAAAAGATTATTTAGTGGAGATTTAGGTTTAGATTTTGTTACAGATTTGCAAGATAAAGACATAAATTGGGGTGGTAAATGAGAGTTGAACATTGGGAAAGTAAATTACAAGACTATATTCAAGATTGTAGAGAAAAAGTATTTGAATATGGAGTATTTGATTGTTGTGTGTTTACAATACAAGCACAAAAACTAATTATAGGCAAAACACTCTTTCCAGAATTTGATAATACATACGGATCATTAGAAGAGGGCAAAAAGATTCTTAAGGATATTGGATTTAAAACTTGGATTAGTGCTTGTAACAAGAGATTAAAGAAAATTGACATAAAGTTTGCACAAAGAGGTGATGTAGTTTCTATGAATACTCAAGATAGCTTTATTATGGGATTATGTATGGGTAAGCATGCTATATTTGTTAGTGAAGAAAAAGGTTTGGTCTTTCTTCCAATTGAACAAGTAAAATTAGCTTGGAGTATTGAGTAATGGGTGGTGCAGTTGCAGTCATAGTTGGTGCAATAGCTTCTTCTGTAAGCACAGGTATGGCCGCTGGCTTTTTATCTGCAAAGTTCTTTACAGCATTAGCAATTAACCTTGCAATAGGTGCGGCACTCTCTATAGCCCAAAAAGCACTTACACCAAAACCTAAAATACCCAATTTACAACCTAACTTCTCATCATTTGGAGAAACAGCACAATCAAGGCTAGTAAACATTAAACAAGCCATTATGGCTAGACAAACTGTGTATGGCACAAGAAGAGTCGCTGGTAATCTTGTATATGCCTCCACAACAGAAGAAAATAAATTTTTACATCTTATATTTGCATTATGTGGACATGAAATACAATCTTTTGAGGCATTTCAAGTAAATGAAGATGATGTAACAATAGATGCTAATGGATTTGTAGAACAAAGTAAGTATAAGAGTGGAAGCACTTCATTCATACGAATAAAGCTACATACTGGTGCAGATGACCAAACTGCAGATAGTGATTTAGTAAGTGAAGATAGTAACTGGACAACGAACCATAGACTTAGGGGGATTGCCTATATGTATGTTCGTTTGCAATTTAGTAACGACATATTTCCAAATGGAATACCAAACATCTCTACAATTATAAAAGGTAAAAAAGTTTATGATCCAAGAACAACAAGCACCTTATATACTGCAAATAGTGCATTATGTTTGAGAGATTATCTATTAAATACAAGATTTGGTTTATCCGTAAACTCTACTGAAATTAATGACACCATCTTTACAAGTGCGGCAAATACTTGTGATGAAACAATAACATTAGCAACACCAAACAGTAAAACCTTTAATACGGAAACAAGTATTGGAGAAAGTGATAATATTATTACAATAAATGGACATACCTATGAAACTGCTGATGCTGTTCAATATTCTAATGAAAGTGGTACAAATGTTTCTGGATTAAGTTCTGGAACGACATATTATGTGATAAGAGTAACCAGAGATACAATTAAATTAGCAACAAGCGAAAGTAATGCAAATGGTGGAACTGCAATTACAATAAGCCCAGCTAGTGAGGGTGCTGGACAAACACAAGCCCTCAAAACACTTACTGAAAAAAGATATGAGTGTCATGGTATATTAGATACAGGAAGCACACCAGCAAAGATTATAGAAGACATGACATCGTCTTGTATAGGGTTGGTTTACTACTCAGGAGGAAAATGGGGAATAAAGGTAGGAGAATACCTTACACCAGCTGTCACTCTTGGAGAGGGTGATTTAAGGGATAGATTAAGTGTTACAACAAGAAACTCAAGAAGAGATAGTTTCAATAGTATCAAAGGGGTATTTTCAGATCCAAAGGAAAAATATCAACCAACAGATTTTCCATCTATCATATCTAGCACATTCAAAGCTGAAGATAATGCTGAAGAAATATTTAGAGATATTGAGTTGCCATTTACAACTTCTTCAGCAATGGCTCAAAGAATTGCAAAAATTATACTTTATCGTAATAGAGAACAAATCACACTTAATTATCCAGCGAAGTTAACTGGCTTTAATGTAGAAGTTGGTGACACAATGCTTATCAACAACACAAGACTTGGTTTTACAAATAAACCATTTGAGGTTGCATCTTGGTCTTTTGCTACAAATAAAGATGGAACATTAGGTTTAGATTTACAGTTAAGAGAAATTTCATCTGCTGTTTATAATTGGAGTGCTGAAGAATCTGAAATTATTTCAAATAACACAACACTACCCAATCCTTTTGATCCAACAGCACCCACACTTACAGTATCAGATACACTTACAACATTTAACCAAGAGGCCATTACAGTTTTACAAGCAACAGTATCTTCAACTGATTCTTTTGTAGACCAATTTGAAGTACAAGCAAAACAGTCAACAGCCACAGATTACATTAGTATGGGTAGGGCAACAGATAATAAATATGAACTTGTAAATGTACAAGATAATGTTGTTTACAATGTAAGAGCAAGAGCAATTACAACTTTGGGAACAAAATCTGAATATCAATCAGTAGATCATCTAGTCATAGGTAAAACTGCTCCACCTCAAGATGTCCAAGATTTTTCTGTAAATATTGTTGGAGAAGAGGCACATTTAAGTTGGACTCCTGTTGCTGACTTAGATTTATCTCATTACAAAATAAGGCACAGTAAACTAACATCAGGGGCAACATACGCTAACTCAATGGACATTGTTCCTAAAGTTGCAAGACCAGCCCAATCTATATCTGTTCCAGCAGTTACAGGCACATATTTTTGTAAAGCTGTGGATAAGCTAGGAAATACATCATTGGGAGAAGCAAGTAGTGTAGCAATCATTGATAAAATAAAATTCCAAAATATAGTTGGTACAATTACAGAAAATCCAAGTTTTGCTGGTACAAAAGTAAATGTGGTAAAAACAACTGCTGGTAAATTAATATTAGATACTACTAATAATTTTGATTCTGTCTCTGGTAACTTTGATGATGTAGATGGGAACTTTGATGCTGGTGGTGGTGCTGTGGCTACAACTGGAAGTTATGAGTTTGCCACAAAATTTGATACAGGTGGTAAATTTACTTCAAAACTTACTCCAAACTTTGATATTAGTAGGGTTGACAACGCAACATTCTTTGATGATGCACTTGGAGATTTTGATGCAAAAGAGGGGTTCTTTGATGGATTATTTGATTCTACAACAGTAGAGTTTTTTGTAGCAACAACAGATGATGACCCAAATAGTGGTAGTGCTACATTTACAGATTTCAGAAGATTTATTTCTGGAGATTACACTGCAAGAGGTTTTAAATTTAAATTAGTCTTAAACTCAACAGATGTTAATGCTACTCCTCAAGTTAATACTTTAGGAATGGAAATTGACATGCCAGATAGAACAGTTGCCGAAAATGATATTGCTAGTGGCACTTCTTCTTCTGGTAAAGTGATTACATTTTCTGGTGCATTTAAGGGTTTAAGTGGTGTGGGAATTTCTGCTGGCAACTTGGCAAGTGGTGATTACTATGCTATAACAAATAAAAGTGCAACTGGTTTCACAATTAAATTCTTTAATAGTGGTGGTTCAGTTGTAAACAGGACTTTTGACTATGTTGCACGAGGTTTTGGAGAACTTTCAGCATAAGGAGTAAATATGAGTCAAAATGATATGGTTATTGCAAACCAAACTTTTCCAAGTTTTAGGTCAGATTTAAATAGTGCATTACAAGCATTAGCAAGTACCTCTAATGGTACATCTGCACCATCAACAACATATGGTTATCAATTATGGGTTGATACCACAACAACAACATCAAACAAATTTTACATTAGAAATAGTGCAAACAATGCAAATATTGAAATAGGAACAATCAATCAAACTGCTGGCACTTTTGCCGCAAATACAACTGGGGGAGTGACAGAAGATACAGTTATTGCTTTAGCAATTGCATTAGGTTAATTAATGATATAGGATAAGGAAGTAATATGGCCAACACATTCAAAGTTAAAACGAAAGCAAGTGTTTCTCATAGTAGTCTTGCAACAGTCTATACAGTACCCTCAAGTACTACTACTGTGATTTTAGGATTAATACTATGTAATAAGACAACGAGCTCAATCACAGCCGATGTACAGCTTGTATCAGATACATCAGATACAGAAACAAATGCAAATGTATTCTTATTAAAAGGCACAACTATTCCCGGTGGGTCATCTTTGGAAGTCTTATCAGGTGGAAAGGTAAATTTACAAACAACTGATGTTTTAAAAGTACAGGCAAGTGCCGCAACTTCATTAGATGTGTCATTGTCAATTATGGAGATAACTTAAATGAGTTATATTGGAATAAAACCAGCATCTACTGGAAGTGTTGGTACAAACCAAATAGTTGACACAGCAGTTACAGGGGCAAAGTTTAATGCAGATGTAATAAGTAGTCAAACAGCACTAGCAACAGAACCAGCAGATACAGATGAATTTTTAGTAAGTGATGCTGGTGTTTTAAAAAGATTAGATTACAGCATAATAAAAGGTGGTGGAAAAGTATTGCAAGTTATACAAAATTGGGATGACGATTATGCAACATATTCAAATACAAGTGTAGATGCACAAGCTACAGTATTAAGTCAAGCTATAACACCGAGTGCAACATCTAGTAAAATTTTAATTCAAGTTAATTTATGTGTAAGTGTACAAGGTAGTAATCATAAGCATTATGGATTAGTTATGTATAGAGGTTCAAGTGTTATTGCTAATGGCGATAAATCAACTTGGCAAAGTGGTGTTGGGGAAACACATAGTGCAACAGCCGCACATAGTTATTCACAACCTGATAAAATACTAACGGGATTATATTTAGATTCACCTAATACAACATCAGCAACAACTTATAATATTAAAAGTTTTATTCACGATTATGGTTCATCAATATCTGCACAAACTTTAGTCGTTAATGGTGGTGGTTATAACTATAATAGTAAAGAAACAGCAATTACTTCTTCAAGTTTAACTTTGTGGGAAATAGGTGCGTAATGGCAAATATAGTAAATGCAATATTAGCTTTAGACTCAAATGCAAAGGTAAAAGTTGTAGGTGAAGATTATGATAAAATTACTTGGTTTGATGACAATCCAAACAAAATTACTGTTGAACAAATCAAAACAAAAAAAGCAGAATTAGATAAGGTAGATAAAGCTAATGAGTATAAGATGCAAAGAGAAAAAGAGTATCCAAGAATAGAAGA
>TARA_B100000963_G_scaffold197473_1_pt1 | contig 11018 bp, 8 predicted proteins | sample TARA_B100000963 | Tara Oceans TARA_B100000963 (sample SAMEA2622097) | marine metagenome | biome: marine biome (ENVO:00000447); feature: surface water layer (ENVO:00002042); material: "saline water (ENVO:00002010), including plankton (ENVO:xxxxxxxx)" | depth 5 m | reverse complement strand
GGCATTGACGCCGCGGCGCTACGTGGCGCTTGTTACGTCGGTTGCAGAACCCTTGGAATCCTAGGGACTGGTGTGGGAAGCGTTCAGCCTCAATCGAGTATTCCCATATCCAAGCGGATGATGGAGTTGGGGGGCGCCATAATTTCGGAACGACCATCTGGCATGCCTGTCCACGGATGGCATTTTGCTGCCCGTAACCGGCTCGTGGTTAGCCTCTCTGATGCGGTAGTTGTGGTGCAAAGCCCCTCAAAGGGCGGGGCTTTGATTTCTGCACAATTTGCATTGGACTTTGGGGTAACATGCTGGGTTTACCGACCTGAAAGCGGGTTGAATACTTTATGCTGGGCTGGTAATCGGCGATTGCTGAATGAGTTTCCAACTATGGGTTGGCAGTCGACGGAAAAATTGGCGGATTGCATCACAGGGGACAAGAGGATAACGAATTCCTTCGTGGCGGAGCAAGGGCTCCCACTGGCCTTTCGTTCCACATGGAGGCACATCATGGAAACTCGAGGGGCACAACTGGACACCTTGGCGATGCTATCAGGCATGGATTCCGCTAGTATGCGTAAACAGCTGCACACGATGGAGTTGGGTGGATGGGTACGCAGGATGCCTGGAGGGTGGTTTGTTCCTTTGAAAATCTAAGATTCGCCGGGCTGCTCGGCTTCAGTTTCAGCAGGCACATTGGGGCTGTCTTCTGAGTCAACATCGCCCTGAACCATGTCGGGCACTAATGTAACACCTCTTAATGTGATGCCATTTTGGACTAGTGCAATGGTCATGATGATACTTGTTATAAGGATGATAACAAGCAGGATTCCTTGGTCGAATTGTGGCTGTGCAAACTGGGAATAAGCCCCTTGAATTTGGAAGAATAAGAGGATCGTAATGAGTCCTCGAGGAGCGATGTAGAGTAACGGGAAGATACGCTTACGTTGGAAAAGCATCAGGCTGATAAATCGAACACCGAATAGGACGGAGCAAATGATCAACCCTTCTGTAATGACATGTAAGTCGGTCAAAGAAATGAGCGAGACAGTCATGCCAAAAAGGACGAAGAAAAACGTGCGAATGACGAAGGCCGTTTCCAATGTGAGTAGGTGGTAATCTCGATGCAACTCGTGCATGCGTTGATCATCGAGCAGTTTTGCGGGTGACGGGAGCCATTGGAGCCGCTTCATGTTGGTGGTCCAATTGGGGAAGAAGATGCGGTGGTTGTTGAGCATCAATCCAAAAATGAGGATAAGTACCAGCGGACTGAGGTGGAGCAGTTTTTGAACAGAATAAATCAGCAATAGTACCGCGACACTCAAAAATAGCTTCACGGAGCTAGTGATTTTTTGCAAAACGTAAACGAGAACGTAGCTCACAATTACCGCTAAAACAAAAGTTACGATGAGGTTGGTTCCGATGCTCGCGATGACGGAGTTGGTGCTTTCGGCGTTGAAGTTTCCCAGCAGGATGTAGAACGCCATAATACCAAAAATATCAGAGAACGTGCTTTCGTAGACCATGAATTCCCGGTCGTTGGAATCCAAGCCTGAAACGCTGGGGATTATGATGGCGCTGCTCATTATGGACAGCGGGATGGCGTAGACCCAACCTTCAAATGTTGGTATGCCCATGGATAGGTTCAAAAATGTAGCAATAGCAGCAGAGCTCCCAAGCAGGGCTAACAACGCCATAGTAGCGCTTTTGACAATTAAGGGCATTTTTTCACGTGTCAAGTCCAGTTCCAGCGCGGCCTCCAGCACGATGAAAATCAAGCCAATGGTGCCGAGCAATTCCAAGACCAGCGACTCGAATGGTATTGATGTTAGGCCTATTGCATTCAGGCCTTCGCGTAACGCAATACCCATGCCGATTAAGACCAAGACGCTTGGAATATTCGTGCGCTTCGCAAGCAGATTGGCGAAGTAGCTCAGAATGATCACCAGCGAACCTCCAATCACGAGGCCATAAGCGTTGATGTCAGCGACGGTCATGCAGGTAAGTTAAGCAGACTCAGCCGAATTGGCCTGTGATAACCCGCCAAATGTCGTTGCCCAAGGCCAAGGCCATCAAAGCCAAAAGCAAAACAATCCCAACCGTTTGGGCCCATTCCAAGAATTTGTCGGGTGCTGGCCGTCCAACGACCATTTCGTACAACAAAAAAACTACATGACCGCCATCTAGCGCTGGGATTGGCAATAGGTTCATAAATGCCAATATCAGAGAGAAAAATGCGGTGTTACGCCAGAATATTTCCCAATTCCACCCCGCATCAAAGATGCTTCCGAAGGTTACAAGACTTCCCACTTGGCTCGCGCCGGAACGGCTGAATAAGAAGCGCATTGAAAGCACGTATTCTTCTAAGGTGGTCCAAGCCAGCGTGAATCCACTGACCAGAGCTTCACCGGGACCATAGGTTAGTTCTTCCAGTTGAAATTCAGGCATGGTCATAGGGTCTTTCTGCAGGAAGCCTAAAGTGCCATTGCTATCTGTTTCACAGGATAATTTAAGCTGTTCATAAGCCCCTCGAATGACACCCACTTCGATTTCGGAAGCCGGATGCGCCCGCAGGTATTGCAGCACGTCCCCATGAAAACCAACAGTCACCCCGTCCAGTGTAACAATACGGTCTCCAGGTAACAAGCCTCCAACTTCTGCCCCTGAACCGGGGCTGACCGTTTCGACCATTGATGGAACGCGCAGGCCAAAGGGCCTCCGAATGGCGCTGTCGACCAGAAATTGTCCAAGGTCTTCTTCAAAGAGGAGTTGTAAACGTTCGCCGTTTCGCATCAGCTCTACCTCGCTGACTGGATCAAAAAACAAGGAACGTCGAATTTCAGTGAAAGAAGCAGGAGTATGACCATTGATTGTGATTACTTGGTCACCGTCTTCAAAACCGAGAGGCTTCAAGCGTTCGTCCACCTCCAATCCATAAGGGATGCGTTCTGCCGGCAGAACCGTTTCGCCCCAAACCAGTAAAACCATGCTGTAGATAGTGAAACCGAGGATGAGGTTGACAATGATTCCACCGAGCATGATGATGAGGCGTTGCCACGCTGGTTTTGATCGAAATTCCCACGGTTGTGCGGGCTGCTGCATCTGCTCTGTATCCATGGATTCATCAATCATTCCAGAGATTTTTACGTACCCGCCGAGCGGTAACCAACCTATGCCCCATTCGGTCTCCCCGATCTTCTTTTTGAACAGGGAGAACCCGGGGTTCATGAAGAGATAAAACTTCTCCACTCGAGTTTTAAATGTACGTGCCGCCCAGTAGTGACCAAATTCGTGGAGTACCACTAAAATGGAGAGGCTTAGCAATAGTTGAGCGGCTTTGATGAGTGCAACCATGTCAATTTAATAGAGGGACAAATTTAGGATGCATTTACACGGCCGCCCTGAGAGAAAACTGCGAATAAACCTCAATCTGAAAATTTCAACTCTTTCACTCGCGTTTCGTGCCTTATTCTTGTAAAACGAATGGCCAAGAAAAGTGCAAAATCTCATACGAAAAAGGCTAAGCAGTCATTCACTCGGCAAAAGGCGTGGTTATGGCTCATCGGCCTTGGCCCCCTCCTGGGACTAGCGGGATTAACGGTCTTGGCCTCGTTAGGCACATTGCCGGATACAGATACGTTGGCTAACCCCAAAACAGACTTGGCAACGCGAGTTTATACCACCGATGGGAAGCTCATCGGGCGTTACTACTCCGAAAACAGAGCCGATGCGCGTTATGGCGAGTTGCCCTCCAATCTCGTGGATGCGCTTATCAGCACAGAGGATGCGAGGTTTGCTAGTCACAGCGGTATCGACTTCATTGGATTGGCTCGGGCAATTGCGTACATGGGTAAGCGTGGTGGTGGGTCAACGTTGACCCAGCAATTGGCCAAACAATTATTCACGGAACAGTACGACAGAACCACCGCCTTGAAGCGGGCACTACTTCAAAAACCCAAAGAGTGGATTATCGCTGCGCGTTTAGAAAGACATTACACCAAGGACGAAATCGTGACACTTTACCTCAATCGCTACGATTTCTTGAATCAAGCTGTGGGGGTGAAGTCTGCAGCTAACATTTATTTTGATAAGGACGTCAGTAATTTGGATGTGCATGAGTCCGCAATGCTGGTGGGGATGCTAAAGAATAGCTCGCTTTACAATCCGTTGCGACGTCCTGAACTCGTGCTCAACCGACGAAATGTCGTTTTTGGCCAAATGGTTCGATACAACTGCATCAGCGAATCCGAAGCAGACTCATTGCGGGCATTACCTCTGGGGTTGAACTACCAAAAGGTCAGCCACGATGAAGGCCTTGCTCCTTACTTCCGGGAGGCGCTTAGGGCACAATTGAAGAGCCTATTCGGAGCAAAGGACGGCCAGGGTGACTGGCTCCTTTCCAAAGCGGACGGCGCGCCCTATGACCTTTACCGGGACGGCATTCAAGTGCATACAACCATCGATAGCCGATTGCAGGGTGCGGCTGAAATGGCTGTCCAACGACACATTGGCGAAGAGTTACAAGCAACTTTGAACCGCGACCTGCGTTCACGCAGCAAAGCCGAATGGCCATTTTATGAAGGTATTGAGCAAAGCGACCGGGACCGCATTGTGAACCAAGCGAAAAAGCAAAGTGAGCGTTACCGAGTATATGCAGGTAAGTTTTGTCCCGAGTGCGAACGCCCGGGATTTTACATTGAAAAGGAGGAGGCTACTGATGGTAACTCCGTGTGGCACTGTGACGAGGAGAAAGGCGGTTGCAGTCACACGTGGCAACGACTGTCAACTAAAGAAATCAATGCAAAGTTCAAGGAGCCAGTGGAGATGCGTGTGTTTACTCACCAAGGTCCGCGCGATACGCTATTGAGCCCAATGGACTCCATTTTGTACCACAAAAGCCTACTGCACGCTGGATTGATGTCCGTTGATCCAAAGACGGGCCATGTAAAGGCTTGGGTTGGAGGCATGGATTATCGCTATTTCAAATACGACAACGTATCTCAATCGAAGCGGCAGGTGGGATCTATTTTCAAGCCATTTGTTTACGCTACGGCTTTGCGCTACGGCATGGAAAGGTGCACAGAGTTGCCAAATCAGCGAATCTGCGTTGAGATGCCCGGAGATCAACCGGATTGGTGTCCCGATAATAGTGACTTGGAGTATGGGGAGGTTGTGACTCTGGAGTATGCACTGGCGAATTCTATGAACACGATTTCTGCCAAGTTGATTAAGGAATTTGGTCCGGAGCGTGTCATTCAATTGGCCCGTGCGCTGGGTATTGAGTCCAAAATTCCGGCGGTGCCATCCATCGCCTTGGGATCATCGCAATTGACGTTGAAGGAAATTACGGCAGCCAGTGCGGCACTGGTTAACGGGGGCGTTTACATAAAACCTACCATAATCACCCGAATAGAAGACAAATACGGGAACGTCATTTGGACGCCTGAACCAGAGCTCCGTCAGGGCTTGGATGAGCGAACGGCCTACACCGTTTTGGACATGATGAAGGGCGTGGTCGACGGCGCTTACAACCCCAAGACCGGTGAACGGAAGGGAACGGGCATTCGTTTGCGCATGGATATCGAACGCCGGAAATACGACAACATTCAGGCCCCCATGGCCGGCAAGACGGGGACGACACAGGGCCACTCTGACGGATGGTTCATGGGCATGACTCCGGATTTGGTTACTGGCGTATGGGTCGGCGCTCAAGATCCTGCCGTGCGATTCAGCACAATTGCCAATGGACAAGGAGCAAACACTGCATTGCCTATTTATGGGTTTTACATGAATGAAGCCTATGCCGACGAGAGCCTTGGTTTGAGCAAGGCCGATTTTGTGCGGCCGGAAGGGATGGGCTTGGATTCGTTGGATTGTCGCCAATTAATGGAGCTGAATCAAGCTACATTCGGGGGGAGCGGCGCGGGCTTTGACGACAGAGATTTGTTTCAATGATAATCGACATAACATGGCTATTTCGAAAGTAGTAAAAGGAAGTGCGGAAGCCTGCAAAGGTGTGCAATCAGGCATGACACTCATGCTCGGCGGTTTCGGCTTGTGCGGTATCCCTGAGTGTAGCATCGCGGAATTGGTACGGATGGAGGTAAAAGATTTGACCTGCATTTCAAATAACGCGGGGGTGGACGATTTTGGGCTGGGCCTTCTCCTTCAAAAACGTCAAATCCGCAAAATGATCAGCTCCTACGTCGGTGAAAACGACGAGTTTGAGCGACAGATGCTAAATGGTGATTTGGAAGTGGATTTGATTCCTCAAGGCTCCCTTGCTGAACGCTGCCGTGCAGGGGGTGCAGGGATTCCCGCATTCTACACGCCCGCTGGTTTTGGAACTGAGGTAGCAAATGGAAAGGAAGTTCGTGATTTCAATGGAAAGCCCCATGTTTTGGAAAGCGCCTTGACTGCAGACTTCGCCTTCGTTAAAGCTTGGAAGGGGGATAAAGCAGGCAATTTGATTTTTAAGGCAACCGCTCGCAATTTTAACCCCATGATGGCTATGGCGGGTAAAATCACCATTGCTGAGGTTGAGGAATTGTTGCCTGAAGGAGCCCTTAATCCCAATGAAATTCACACTCCGGGTATTTTTGTTCAACGGATTTTTCAGGGGGAGAATTATGACAAACGCATTGAACAGCGGACGGTCCGACCGCGTCAAATAGAATCAAACGGCTGAACCATGCTTGATAAAAATGGAATTGCGCAACGGATCGCGCAGGAAGTGCAGAATCGATGGTATGTCAATCTCGGGATTGGGATCCCCACTCTCGTTGCCAACTACATTCCGGACGGCATGGATGTGGAGTTTCAATCCGAAAATGGCATTCTCGGGATGGGGCCTTTTCCTATGGACGGTGATGAAGATGCAGATTTGATTAATGCAGGAAAGCAGACCATTACCGCCATGCCCGGCGCAGTCTATTTTGACAGTGCGACATCATTCGCCATGATCCGTGGCCAACACGTCCAACTCACGGTCCTCGGAGCTATGGAAGTGGCACAGAACGGCGACATCGCCAATTGGAAAATTCCGGGTAAAATGGTCAAGGGTATGGGTGGTGCCATGGATCTCGTCGCCAGTGCTGAAAATATCATCGTTGCGATGATGCATACGAATCGCGCTGGTGACTCCAAACTGCTGGAGGCTTGTTCATTGCCGTTGACCGGCGTTGGATGCGTGAAGCGGGTTGTCACCAACCTTGCAGTGCTCGACATCCAGGGCGGAGCGTTTCACCTTGTCGAGCGAGCACCGGGTGTGTCAGTCGATGAAATCATCGCCGCGACCGACGGAACTTTGGTCGTGCCGGACGATGTGCCGGAGATGCAGATTAGCTGAGGGCGGCCACCCCTTTTTCAAGACGGTGAAGTGTGGCTTTTTTACCTAAAAAGGCTGCAAAATCAAACATCGAGGGGCCACCTCCAGTTCCGGTAAGCACCAAACGAAATTGTGGCAAAACGGCGCCGAACCCAAGTTCACGGGCCTCTAAAAACCCTTTAAATTCTCGTTCTATCGTTGCTGAGTCGAACGAGTCAATGCCGCGTAGAACTTCTGCAAGTTCCTTGAGGTAATCAGCGGTTTCGGGCCTCCACTTTTTGCGCACTACCTTCTCATCGTATGCATCTGGGGCGGTAAAAAGGTATTTTTTAGCAGGTATTTCATGAAGGAATTGAACACGCTCGAGGAACATATCCAACACGGCCTGGCACTGTGGGTCCGACCACGATTCCATTTTGCCTTCAGCAGCAGATTTGAGGGGCAAGACCCACCGGTTGGTATCCCCTTTGCGGAGGTACTGTTCATTGAACCAGAGGGCTTTCTCGGGATTGAATCTCGCCCCTGCCTTTACCACACGTTTGAGGTTGAATGCTTCTGCGGCTTCTTCAAGGGTGTACAATTCCTCTTCGTTCCCGCCGCTCCAACCCAATAAAAGAATCATATTGATAAAGGCCTCAGGTAAATATCCCTGTTCCCGGTATCCCATTGAGGTGTCTCCGGTTAATGGGTCGTTCCATTCCAAAGGGAAAATTGGGAATTGGCCCGTGTCGGCATCGCGCTTGCTGAGCTTTCCGTTACCAGTGGGTTTCAGAATGAGCGGCAAATGAGCAAACTTTGGTACAGGCCATCCGAAGGCGTCGTACAAAAGTACGTGCAGTGGGGTGCTGGGTAACCACTCTTCGCCACGGATGACGTGGCTGATTTCCATGTGATGATCGTCGATTACGTTAGCGAGGTGGTACGTCGGAAAACCATCTGTTTTCATTAGGACTTTGTCGTCAAGTACGTGCGTGGAAACACGTATTTCGCCGCGTATTTCGTCCTGCACGAGCACTTCCTGCGCCGAATCTGGCATTTTGAATCGGACCGTATAGGGGTGGCCGGCGGCTTCGAGTTGTTCAACCTCTTCCGAAGACAAGGAGAGTGAATTTCGCATGCTCATGCGGGTAGTAGAATCGTATTGCCACACCGCTCCTTTGGCTTCCGATCGCTTTGCTGTTATGGACTCAGGGGTATCAAATGCTTTATAGGCGGCACCGCTGTTGATTAAGCGTTGAATTTCACGTTGGTACAAATCGTTGCGTTCAGACTGTCGGTAGGGGCCATATTCTCCTCCGGCTTTACCCCCTTCTTCAGGTACAATTCCGCACCAATCCAATGCCTCCTGGATGTAGGTTTCAGCTCCGTCAACAAAACGAGTTTGGTCCGTGTCTTCAATCCGAAGGATGAATGTTCCTCCGTGTTTTTTGGCAAATAGATAGTTGTATAGAGCTGTGCGAACCCCGCCCATGTGCAGCGGACCAGTCGGACTTGGTGCAAATCGAACGCGTATGGAATGGCTCATGGCAATGGTATTCAATGCGGTGCGTAAAGATAGGTTCCAATTTGAAGGGGGTGCGCGTGCAAATTGTTCCAGGACAGAACTGAATCAAGGCGTTGCAGATACGGCTGAGTGAGTAAAGCCTGCCCATGTTTGTCATCAGAACGTTTAAACAAATGAATGCATTGAGAAACAAGGTCCAACTGATTGGGCGACTCGGGAAAGATCCCGAATTGATGAGCTTCGATGAAGGCAAGGTGAAATGTGCCTTTCCTGTAGCGACCAACGAATCATTCCGCAATGGTGAAGGTGAGCGTGTAGAGCGCACTCAGTGGCATGACGTGGTCATGTGGGGTGCGCTTGCGGAGATAGCGGGTCAATACTTGAAAAAGGGTGCAGAGATTGCCATCGAAGGTCGGTTGGCTTACCGAACATACGAGGATTCGGAAGGGCACACGCGGTATGTGACTGAGGTAGTGGCTGCTGAGATGCTGCTGCTTGACCGAAAACCGGAATTGAATATGAGCTAACCGATTGGGGGACGATTCGAAGGTTTCGTTCCCCATTTCTTTCTTTGAATCCCGGTGTTTTGCAGTTCTGACACCTCACATTGCCAACTGATTCCTTAATTCTTATCTTTATCATGGATTAACGTGATCATGAAAAGCCCTGGAATTCTCAAATCTTCATTGGCGAAAAAATACGTTATGGCCTTAACAGGCCTTTTTCTTTGCCTATTCTTAGCGGGTCATTTAGGCGGCAACCTTCAATTGCTTCTTAAAACCGGAGAGGAGGGCCAACAGGCATTCAACGAGTATGCCAAATTCATGACCACCTTTCCTCTGGTGAAGATTTTAAGCTATTTGACATATGCCAGCGTTTTATTTCACGTCGTTGACGGCATTGTGCTTTCTATCCAGAACAAAAAAGCCCGATCGAGCAGGTATGTAGTGGAAAAAGGGAGGGCGAATTCCAAATGGTCTAGTAGGAATATGGGAGTTTTGGGCACCATTATTCTGCTTTTTATGGTTAGCCACATGCAGTCTTTTTGGTATAAAATGCATTTTGGCGCGATGCCTGTCCACAATGGTATAAAAGACCTTTACACAGTGGTTTTGGAGTTTTTTTCACCAACCAATTCTGTGGGCATATTCGCTGTGATTGGTTACGTTTTGGCCCAAGCCGCGTTGGCGTTTCATTTATCTCACGGCTTTCAGAGTGGCTTTCAATCGCTTGGATTAAACCATGTGAAATACAATGGTGTCATTGAAAAAGCGGGCTTTGCATTTGCGATAGTCGTGCCTACTCTTTTTGCTACGATACCGGTTTTTTTATATGTGTCCCAACTCTAATTAACACTGGCATGCTCGAATCAAAGATTCCCAAGGGTCCGCTAGCAGAGAAATGGACAATTCACAAGAATGAAATAAATCTTGTCAATCCGGCCAATAAGCGCCTCATTGATGTTATCGTCGTTGGGACTGGCTTGGCAGGGAGTTCTGCAGCAGCGTCGTTGGCGGAAATGGGCTATAACGTAAAAGCATTCTGTTTTCAGGATTCGCCCCGCCGTGCTCACTCGATTGCTGCCCAAGGCGGAATCAATGCAGCTAAAAACTATCAAAATGATGGTGATTCTGTTTATCGTTTATTCTATGACACAATTAAAGGAGGGGATTACCGCAGTCGAGAAGCCAACGTGCACAGGTTGGCAGAAGTGTCAACAAGTATCATTGACCAATGTGTAGCCCAAGGAGTCCCCTTTGCGAGAGAATACGGCGGACTTCTCGATAATCGAAGCTTTGGTGGTGTTCAAGTGTCCCGAACGTTCTATGCCAAGGGTCAGACAGGTCAGCAACTTTTGTTAGGAGCTTACTCTGCACTGAGCCGTCAAATTTCCAAGGGTAAGGTGGACATGTTTACGCGTCATGAGATGATGGATATCGTCATTGTAGACGGAAAATGCCGTGGCATCATTGCTCGAAACCTTCTCAACGGCGAATTGGAACGTCATTCGGCGCATGCCGTTGTGCTTGCCTCAGGGGGCTACGGAAACGTATTTTTCTTGAGCACTAATGCCATGGGGTCTAATGTTTCTGCTGCATGGAAAGCCCATAAAAAAGGGGCTTTTATGGCGAACCCTTCATTCACGCAAATTCACCCGACATGCATTCCAGTTTCGGGAGAGCACCAGTCAAAACT
>TARA_B100000963_G_scaffold107049_1_pt1 | contig 11039 bp, 9 predicted proteins | sample TARA_B100000963 | Tara Oceans TARA_B100000963 (sample SAMEA2622097) | marine metagenome | biome: marine biome (ENVO:00000447); feature: surface water layer (ENVO:00002042); material: "saline water (ENVO:00002010), including plankton (ENVO:xxxxxxxx)" | depth 5 m | reverse complement strand
GTTACTAACAAATAGCGTATACCTGTAAATTTAGTTACAAAAAAAGGGCTTAAAACCAAAAAAGCGCACAAAGATGCGCTTTTTTGAAGGCTAAAAATAAGGATTATGGTCTTTCAGTGACTATCTTGGGTGTAACAAAAATAAGTAGTTCTCGTTTTTGCTGAAGTTGTGACGAGTTTCTGAAAAGGGCACCAACGACAGGTAAATCACCAAACAAAGGCACTTTTGACACGCCATCAGAACTGGTTTGTTGGAATATGCCACCTAACACAATGGTTTCGCCGTTTTCGACCAACACCTGCGTTTTAATTTCTTGGGTATCAATGGCAACAGCGTCACCAGTAGACGTAGAAACGGTTTCGCCACGGGTATCTTGCGTAACAACTAAGTCTAAAATAATGCGATTATCAGGCGTAATATGTGGCGTAACTTTGAGTGACAACACGGCTTTTTTAAACTCTACTGAAGTCGCACCGCTAGACGTTGCTTGTACGTAAGGTATTTCCGTACCTTGTTCAATGTAAGCTTCATGCTGGTTAGCAACCGTAATACGGGGACTCGCAATAATTTCGCCTTTGTTTTCAGATTCTAGTGCGGAAAGCTCAAGGTCTAATATGGTGCCATCAACCAAGCTCGCAATTTGAAAGCCAATGCTACCCGCGGCGCTGGTAACAGGCAGGTTCACATTAAGGCGATTATCAATGCTAGGCACTATTCCGCCGGCAATGGTGTCTGCGGCCTCAAGGCTTCCCGACACACCGTTATCGTCTTGACGGTCGCTGAAACCCCAACGAACGCCAAGCTGCTCGTCTACATCGTCAAGCACAGTAACCATACGGCTTTCAATCAGCACTTGCTTCACTGGAATATCTAACGCATTGATGGTTTTTCTTGCTTCATCAATAGAGGCCAACGTGTCGCGAATAAGTAAAGTGTTGGTTCGTTCGTCTACTGTAACACCCCCTCGCTCAGATAAGATCCCGCCCTCTGTCGACTTTAAGATCGTGGCCAGGGCAGCAGCTTTTGCATAGTTAACAGGAATATTAACCGTATGAAGAGGCGCTAAGTCTGAAACTTGCTTTTTAGATTGAAGGGCTTGGGTTTCACGAGCCGATAATTCTTCAGCCGGTGCAATTAACAAAATGTTGCCCTCTAAGCGTTTATCCAGACCTTTAACACGCAAAATCATGTCGAGTGCTTGATCCCACGGAACGCCCGACAAACTTATCGTCACGTTTCCTGTTACGGTGTCGGTGGTCACTAAGTTAAACCCATTAACCTGCGCAATAATTTGTAAAACTTGTCTCACAGGAACATCTTGAAAATCGAGTGAAATGGGGTCGCCTGTGTATTTCTTTTCCGCTTCCAAGGCGTCTTGCTGCGCGCTGTCCATTGGCGTTATCGCCATACGAATTACGCCGTCTTTTACCGTATTTTTAACCGTAACTGGGCCCGAATAATTAACCTCAATTCGCGCGCCATCTTTATCTTCGAATGTCTCGATGGTAGAAACCAAGGTACCGAAATCAGCCACATTAAGTTCTACTAATTGGTCTTCGCCTAACTTGGTGTTTGGTAATGTAAGGGATACCTTTCCTTGTGACTCAATAAGCTGAAGTTTTGGCGCTTGGCCCTCAAAACTCACCAGTGTTACAGCGGTATTGTTAGCTGCTTGAGTAAAGTCGATGTTTGTGACCGTGGTGGTAACGGTTGATGCATTTCGTTTGGCATCAGGGTCGACCAACAAAGGCTCTTGGGCTTTTACTGGCGAAACAAACACGGTAAACGAAAATATTGCAGCCACAGCGAAGGCCAGCCAATACCATCTAGGCACTCTACGATTCAGAGATTTGTTAAATATGTATCGTTCGGCCATGCTTACTCTCCCGCCTTCGATGCTGTAGTCATTGTTGTTGTTTTCCTTTGCCAGCAGCCCGCACCATCAGGTAATAACTGTTCAATAGTAATTGAGTCGGTGCTAATTTGCGTAATTTTGCCATAAAACAAGCCGATACGACTCCCTACTTTAGCTTTATGTAATACGCCATCGTTACTTTTCAATAATGCCCACTGCACTCCTTTAACGGCAAAGTTGCCAGTCAGTGCGAGGGCGTCCACGCCATAGGCTTCCAATGCTTCTTTAGGGCGCTGGAAGTTTGGCTGTAAACAGTTTTCTACCCGTGCTTTTGCTACTGGAGCTGCGTTGTTCTTAGGGCGATCGAACGGGCTTCTTAAAGCGCTTGCCGAATAGCTGAAAGGTGGGTGACTCTTGAATTCTGGATACGGTTCAATTTGTGGCTGAGCACGCTCTTTAACACTCTGTGTATAGGCATGCAGATCGTCGAGTTTAGGTGAACAGCCTGTTACTAACAATATGATTAAAAGAGATAAAAACGAACGAATCATTGTTCATCTCCTTCAATGTCTGTCGAGTTTTCCGAACGATAAGTTTTCGCCTGCAGCTTCAGCGACAGACCACTTTCTTCACGCTTTATGTCAAAATCGTGAAGCGTAACGATGCGAGGTAAATCTGCGACTTTTGAAACGAACTCGCCAAAGTTGTGATAGCCACCGCTTACTTCCATTTCGATAGGTAGTTCGGTGTAAAACTCTTTTGGTACTTCTTGTTGCCAGTTAAGCAACTCAAACGTTAGGCCCGATGCGGTACCAACGTACGTGATATCGTCAAGCAAACCCGGTGTCTCGTTGCTGGTTGGAAGACTTTTCAGCATAGACGAAAAGTCTTCTTTAATTTGTGCGAGTTGGGCTTGGTAGGCTTCTAAATTAGCTGCAATACGGTACTTTGCTTCGAACTGTAGTTTTAGCTCTTGTTCTTTCAATTCAGCCGCATCTTTAATCGGTAATTTGGGGCTTATTAGCATGTAGTAGCTCAACGCACCTACCAATATTGCGACGAACGCCGCCACAACAATGCGAACTTCGTTTGGCCAAATAGCAATTTGTTCAAAGTCGAGTTCGTTGAGTTCTTTTAGTTTTGAAACATCAAACTTCATGGTTATTGCGCCTCACTACTTTCTATTTCTAGGGGAGCAACATTAGGATTTATAGAAAACGTTAGCGTAAAGTTGCTAATCGCTCTCGCTGCACTGCTGTCAGATTTAATGGTAGAAAGCTCTGCGGCAACGAACACTTTCGAGTTGTCCAGCGCGCGCATAAAGTCGGAAAGACGATTATTCGAATCACTAGTACCTTCAATTTCAATGCGATTATTGCTTCTGGTCATAGACTCAAAGGCCACGCCGGGAGGAACGAGTTTAGCAAGTTCATCAAATACTATAGGAGCTACATTGCGACTTGCTTGCAGTTGCTCAATTAACGCCATGCGCTGCTCAATGGCATTTTTACTGTCTTTAACCTTTTTTATCTCTGCAATTTGCGCATCTAAAACCGCGATTTCCCGTTCAAGGTATTGATTACGCGAGTTTTGATTACTGATTTGCTGGTCGATAGCTTGACCAATGAACCAAAAAATTAATCCTACAATGGCGGCAACGGCCAGTAGCCCCGCCAAGTATTGTTGTTTTTGATGTTGGCGCTGCTTTTCTCGCCAAGGTAGTAAATTTACATGTGCCATGGCGTAAAGCTCCGGCTCGCTAGACCCGCGGCAATCGCAAGCTGTGGTGCAATTTTGCTAAGTCTTGTGGCATCAAGTTTAGGGTTTATCGACATGTTGCTAAATGGATTGAAGCAATCAACTTCTAAGCCTAAGTCTTGTTTTAAAATGTCGACTAACGGTTCAATAGTAGCGGCACCGCCGCTAAACAGAATTTTGGTGGGGCGCTCAGCATGTAGCGTGCTCATATACATTTGTAATGCGCGGTTGATATTTTGCTGTAGGTTAGCGGCAAATATAGGAAGTGTATCTTCCACCCAATTTTCAGACAGCGTGCCATCTAGCAGCTGACGCTCTGCGGTTTCACGCTCAACCATATGAATGGCGCTAATATCGTTAATTAGCTGATTCAAGCCAAAGGCGTGCTCTTTGGTGTAGATGACGTCGCCGTTTTTTATTACGCATATTTGAAGTAGCGAGGCGCCCACATTAATACAGCAAAGTGGCATGTCTTCGGTATGAGGTGTATGGAAAAAGTCCATGGCATTGCCTATGGCATAATTTTCCATATCAACAATTTTGGGGTCAAAGTTAGCTTCTCTTGCAAGCAGCAAGCGACTGTCTACCAAATCTTTATGCGCAGCGGTAAGCAATACATTTACTTTTCCAGTGTGCGTTGCGCTTGGCCCCATTTCTTCAAAATCCAAATATACTTCTTCAAGCGGATAGGGAATGAGACTGTCGGCTTCGATCTCAATTTGATTTTCTAAATCGTAATCGCTTTGCTCTGGGTCCATATAGACGATTTTACTTATCACTGACGTACCAGCCACAGCAACATTTGCCAGCTTTAATTTTGTTTTTAGCGACTTTCGAATTTTCTTGAGGGCAATGCTTACTGACTCATAATCTTTAATATCACGCTCAGAGAAAGCGATTTTGTTAATTGGCTCACAGGCATACCCTTGAAGGACGAACCCGTCTTTCGATTGCTCTAACCACACCGCTTTTATTTGACGCGTGCCTATATCTAAGCCCACAATGGGCGGCAGCTTTTTCTTAAACAGCGATTTCATGTGCAAGTGTCCAGTTTCAAAGGTAGTTGCTCTAAAGTACAATGTTACTCTAATAGTCTTGTGCGTATGGTTCTAGAGATAACACATACGTATAGAATATACGTCATTTCAACAAAATGTCTTGGTATCCGTTACAGTGAAGTACATCAAACCACTTATTTTATTTAGTTTTCTATCAGGCCTTCTTGGTTTTGCAGCGCTGGTAGGTATTTACTTTTATATCAAACCTGACCTACCAAGTGTTACTGTACTTAAGGATGTACGCCTGCAAACACCCATGCAGATATATACCAAAGACGGAAAACTTATTTCACAGTATGGAGTTAAACGGCGGATCCCCGTAAAACTTGAGGAAGTCCCGCAAGAATTAATTAACGCCATACTCGCTACCGAAGACAGTCGCTTCTACGAACACCACGGTATTGACCCCATTGGTATAATGCGTGCTGCAGTAAGTTTAGTCCTTACTGGCGAAAAGCGTCAGGGAGCAAGTACGTTAACCATGCAGCTAGCGCGAGGTTTTTTCCTTAGTCGGGAAAAAACCTATATCAGAAAGATCAAAGAGATCTTTATAGCACTGCACATGGAGCAAGAGCTTTCTAAGCAGGAAATTCTTGAGCTGTACCTCAACAAAATCGAATTAGGCCATAGAGCGTTTGGTTTTGGGGCGGCCGCACAAGTGTACTATGGCAAACCGCTTAACGAGCTCTCTTTAGCTCAAATTGCTACTATTGCCGGTCTTCCAAAAGCGCCATCAGTGCTTAACCCTATCAGCGGGCCGCAACGTTCTGTCGAGCGCAGACGCGTGGTCTTACTTCGTATGCTTGACGAAGAGTACATCACTAAAGCGCAGTTCGATGAAGCTGTCAATGCGCCAGTTTCAGCGAAGAAGCACGGTGCTGAAATTGAAGTGGATGCGCCTTATTTGGCCGACACCATTTATAACGAAATGGTAGAGATTTATGGAAAAGAAGAAGCAGAAACCGGCGGATACCAAGTTTTTGCGACTGCAACGTCAGATCTTCAATTAGCTGCTCAGCGTGCGGTGGTTCGAAATCTTCATGACTATGATGAGCGTCATGGCTATAAAGGCGTGCTTGGCTACTTATGGGATATTCCTAAGCCAGAAGGAAAGGATGACGCGATTCCACAACTTTCATTGAGCTATGACATAAGTGATAAGACAACACGAGAAGAGTGGGATAACGAATCAATCATGCGCGTGCTTGAAGAGATTCCTCACATTAAACCTCTTTTGCCATCGGTTGTTACGAAAGTAAATGAGCAGTCGATAGAAGTGTTGTCTGTAGATGGCAAATCAATAACAGTCGAGTGGGATGGACTAGATTGGGCCCGACGCTACATTACAGACTTTAGGCAGGGTAGTGATCCCAAAACCGCTTCAGATGTGACTCAAGAAGGGGCGGTCATTTATATCAGACAGCAAGAAGGGCAGTGGCGCATTTCGCAAATCCCTGAGGTGAGCGGAGCGTTTATCGCACTTAATCCGAAAAACGGTGCGGTTGAAGCGGTTGTTGGTGGCTACAGCTTTTATCAAAGCCAGTTTAACCGAGCAACACAGGCCAAGCGCCAAGTGGGCTCGAACATCAAGCCTTTCGTTTATTCTGCTGCATTAGACAGTGGCTATACCCTTGCATCCATCATCAATGACGCTCCTATTAACCAATGGAATGCGGCGACGGGTGTAGCTTGGCGACCGCAAAACTCTCCAGCTGAGTACGACGGCCCAATTAGAATGCGTAAAGCCCTTGGTAAATCGAAGAACGTGGTATCGGTTCGACTATTGCGTGGTGTTGGTCTGAGAGAAACGGCCGATTACTTAACGCGCTTCGGTTTTAATAAAGACGATATTCCACTTGATGAAACCGTATCCCTTGGGTCGAGTTCACATACGCCGCTTGAAGTAGTAAGAGGTATGTCGGTGATTGCGAACGGTGGCTACTTAGTAAACCCTCATTTTATCAGCAAAGTGCTTGATGAAAACGGCGATGAGCTTTGGAAAGCAAACCCAGTTTGGGCGTGCAATCGTTGTGAAAATCAAAGCGATCCAGAAATACTACCTGAAGACGAAGAAGCCGATATTGAAGCTTTACTTGCAGCTGAACTAAATCAAGATATTTTACTGGGCGACGTCGATGATGACGAAGCTGCAGAAAAAGTGATTGCGCCTCAGGTTATTACTGCTCAAAACGCTTTCTTAGTGGCAGAAATGATGCGAACGGCTGTGAGAGCAAACGGAAATTGGAGCAAGAAAACCTATTGGTTAGGCACCGGCTGGCGTGCTCGTAATATTCTTCAGCGTACTGACATAGCTGGGAAAACGGGTACAACGAATGACTCGCGAGACACGTGGTTCAGTGGTTTCCACAAAGATTTGGTGGCCACCACATGGGTAGGCTTCGACAACATGGGGCGTCAGTTAGGGCGAGCTACGCGAAACCAAAACCTTATTAATAAGAATGCTGAGAAATTCAACTGGATAGGCAACGCCATGATCGGCATTGAAGATGGAGCTAAAGCTGCTGAGCCAGCGTGGATCAGATTTATGCAACATGCTCTAGAAAATAAACCACATACGCCAATGCCCGTACCAGAGAATATAGTGCGTGTTCGCATTGATCGTACCAGTGGAAAGTTGACCAGACGAACAGACCATACGACACTATTCGAATATTTCCTGCAGGGAACCGAGCCAACGACTTATGTTCGCGATGACGAAGTGTTGGATCCGGCCACGCAGGATACGACTACTGCGCCTGAGCCAGAAGAAATATTCTAATTACTAAGAGGCACGTTGCACGCGTGCCGCTTCAGGCTTAGGTGATGTATTTGCCTGAACACATTATCGGAAAACCAATGTCAGAAGATTCACAGCGATATCTTTATATTCCTCATGCCGGCCCTTCATTGCTGGAAACCCCCCTACTGAATAAAGGCAGTGCCTTCACTGCACGGGAACGTGCGGCGTTTAACCTGACAGGTCTAGTGCCACCAAGGTACGAAACCATCGAAGAGCAGGTTGAACGTGCTTACATGCAATACAGCAGCTTTGACGAAGCACTAAACAAGCATATTTATCTGCGCGCAATTCAAGACAATAACGAAACCTTGTTTTACCGCCTAATTCAAAAGCACATCGATGAGATGATGCCCATCATCTACACCCCTACTGTAGGTGATGCATGTGAGCAGTTTTCAGATATCTATCGCAGTTCGCGTGGCTTGTTTGTGTCGTATGAAGAACGTCACCAGCTTGATGACATTGTTCGCAATGCAACGAAGCGCAAAGTGAAAGTGATTGTTGTGACTGACGGTGAACGCATCTTAGGCTTGGGAGACCAAGGTATTGGCGGAATGGGCATTCCTATCGGTAAACTTTCGCTTTACACAGCGTGTGGTGGAATTAGTCCAGCATACACATTGCCCGTAATGTTAGATGTAGGTACTAACAACGAAAAGCTGCTAAACGACCCAATGTATATGGGGGCGCGCCATCCGCGTATTGGACAGGAAGAATACGACGAATTTGTTGATATGTTCATTAACGCTGTGAAGCGACGCTGGCCCGATGTAATGATTCAGTTTGAAGATTTTGCGCAGCCAAATGCTATGCCGTTATTAAACCGCTATCGCCACGACGTGTGTTGTTTTAACGACGATATACAAGGCACTGCTGCCGTTACCCTTGGTACTATTTTGGCGGCATGTAAAACCAAGCAGCAAAAGCTACGCGACATGAAGGTGGTGTTCGTGGGCGCGGGTTCGGCAGGCTGTGGTATTGCTGAAATGCTCATTCAACAAATGGTATTTGAAGGCCTGACTGACGAACAAGCACGTAAGCAAGTGTTCATGATTGACCGTTTTGGTTTGGTAACCGAAGGCATGGAAGGTCTACGCGACTTCCAACAAAAGCTTCAGCAGAAAAATGCTGACTTGGCTGATTGGACGTTCAGTGGAGATTATGCGTCACTACTTGATGTTATGCACTGCGCGCAGCCAGACGTACTTATTGGTGTTTCAGGCCAGCCGGGCTTGTTCACTGAACAAGTTATCCGTGCCATGAAGCAAGGCTGTGAACTGCCAATCATCTTCCCTTTAAGTAACCCCTCACGACAAGTTGAAGCGCGTCCTGAGCAAGTGATTGAATGGACAGAAGGTGAAGTGATTATTGCTACAGGTAGTCCGTTCAAGCCTGTAGAGTACGATGGCAAAATATTCCCTATCGCTCAATGCAACAACTCTTACATCTTCCCAGGCATAGGCCTTGGTGTTGTTGCATCTAAAGCGAAGCTTATTAGTGACGAAATGCTGATGGCTGCAAGTAACGCACTTGCTTCAGCGTCGCCATTAGTCAACACGGGTCAGGGTTCACTATTGCCACCCCTTGCTGCCATTGCGGAAATTAGCAGAGAGATTGCTTTTGAGGTGGGTAGAGTAGCGATGGAACAGGGACTTGCTCTTGAAATGTCTGACGACGCATTGCGCGCCAGCATTGAGCGTAACTTCTGGAAAGCAGAGTACCGCCCTTACAAGCGGGTAAGCATCTAGTATCCGTTAACGTTATAAAAAAGCAGGCTTAGCCTGCTTTTTTTGTACATGTGAGCAACGCTTTCACCATGACTTACAACTCAAAAGCTGAAGTAAGCCACCGTCTCACTGCTCGAACTTCATCCATTTCGCGGCCGAACTCCAACCAAATGTAATATGGTGTTGCCTATGCGCAACATTTCCTATGTGTTGCTCATATGTATTCTCGTTAATAAGCTCCTAACCTACTGTTATTAATAGTTTATTTTTTGTTGGCACAATGATTGATACACCTCTTTATAGTTACAACAAGGAGCAAGGGGTGTTATTGATGACCACGTTAAAAAACAAGGTAAGTCCTTTCTACGCGCGAATTATTAAGCGCTCATTCTCTACGTCATTAGTTATGGCCGCTCTTGCAACACTCTCAGCTTGCGACGCACCTAATGTTGATGTTGCAGCACAAGATGAAAAGGCTGCTAGTACAGTTTCAGAAAGCCCAGTAGATGAGCAAAGTGAAATGTTTGCTTATCTGGATGAGTCCGACTTAATTGATGCCTACTACGAGGTTAAGTAATTCGCGGCTAATCCTTTTTACACGCTATCGATTCTGCCTCGGTTATCGCTGGCATAAAGCTTTATAGCAACTATCGATAGTTCCAGTTTGCGGGCAACGGACTGCTCGCCTTTTATTCATAAAGCCGCGCTCTGGATAAAGCTAAAGCGCGGCTTTTTTATGTCAATAAACGTATATCGCCGTTTATTAGTCGACACCGTTGAGCTATAAGTCTTTAAAAGCTGTTCTTAGTAGCTATGTATTGCACTAACCTTAACGATAAAGTCATTTAAAGGAATTGCTATGTCGACAGAAAGTAACTACACACCACCAGAAGTTTGGACTCAGGCTGAGGATGACGGCAACAAGTGGGCCAGCATTAATCGTCCTGTGTCAGGCGCTACCCATGAGAAGGCTCGTCCTAATGGTGAACATGGTTTGCAGCTATACTCGTTAGCTACGCCTAATGGTCAGAAAGTTACCATCATGCTTGAAGAGTTGTTGGCAGCTGGCGTGAGCGAAGCAGAATACGACGCTTGGCTGATTAACATTGGTGAGGGCGATCAGTTTTCTTCTGGGTTTGTTGACGTTAATCCGAATAGTAAAATTCCTGCTATGGTCGACACGACAACGTCACCAGAAACCAAGCTATTCGAGTCTGGGTCAATCTTAGTTTACTTGGCGGAAAAATTCGGAAAGTTCATTCCGCAAGACGCCCATGCAAAGGCGGAATGTTTCAACTGGCTGTTCTGGCAGGTGGGGTCAGCGCCTTACTTAGGCGGTGGTTTCGGGCACTTCTACAGCTATGCGCCATATCCAATGGAATATCCTATCAACCGCTTTACCATGGAAACTAAGCGTCAGTTAGATGTGCTAGACAAGCACTTAGCAAACAATGAGTTCATGGCAGGTAGCGAGTACAGTATCGCTGACATGGCTATATGGCCGTGGTACGGCAATTTAGTGCTCGGAAATCTGTACGATGCAGCCACTTTCCTTCAAGTGCACGAGTACACCAATTTAGTCCGCTGGGCTAAGCAACTAGAGCAGCGAGAAGGCGTTAAACGTGGCCGTATTGTCAATAAGACCTGGGGTGACGATGGTCAGTTAGAAAACCGCCACAGCGCAAAAGATATCGACGACGCACTCACCAAAGCCTAAATAATGGGGTCAGAGTACATTTAATTTGGGGTCAGAGTACATTACTTTGGTTAATCGCCTTTTTAGCATCAGAATGGCTAACGAAAGGCATCAACATAAAACGGGGTCAGAACCTACTCTGGCC
>TARA_B100000963_G_scaffold342866_1_pt1 | contig 11047 bp, 10 predicted proteins | sample TARA_B100000963 | Tara Oceans TARA_B100000963 (sample SAMEA2622097) | marine metagenome | biome: marine biome (ENVO:00000447); feature: surface water layer (ENVO:00002042); material: "saline water (ENVO:00002010), including plankton (ENVO:xxxxxxxx)" | depth 5 m | reverse complement strand
GCCCGAACCGTGCGTTCATCTAGAATTCGCTTAAAATTTGACTCTACTATCGGTGCCGGATCAAGAGCATGGATGCGCGCAAGAATTTGCTTTATGGAATCGTCGTATTCCGGAGCAAAGGTCTTTCCATGGATAGCGATTTTCATGATGCTAAGGAACGGCTATTGTTTCAAAAAACGCATAAAGGCATCGTATCGTTCTCGCATTTCCTCCTCGAACTGCGGTGCGTGAAAAAAGGATTGGATGGAATATCCGAACCGCTGAAAAGTTTGAATGACGGGCTCAATATCTTCCGTTTCAACCTTGAGGGTAACCTCCACATTGCTAGAATTCTCCAAGTTTGATGTGGTGCATGCGATGACGCGGGTCCCCCCATCTTCGGCCAATCTTGCTACTTCTGAAATTGACAGGTCACCTTCCGGCACCTCGAGAATGACAACACCACCGCGTGCTGCCCAATGGGATTGTTCAGCGAGAAAATGCACAACAGAAGCCGCATTGACACAACCCTTGTACGTCCCCTCATCCACAACAGGCAATGCATCCACTTCCGCCGCGACCAGTTGACCTACTACATCGTATAAATGGCTCTTCGGAGTCGTGTAGACGGCCCTTGCTTGAAACGCCGCCATGGGCATTTCCTCGTCCATATTGATCACGTCATCCTCATAGATCAATCCAGAAAATTCATCTCCATTGACCAGTGGCAAGTGACGAACCTTATACTCATCCATCAAATGAAGCACTCGACCCGCAGGATCTTCAGGCTTCACGGCCGGAAGGTCAGAATTCATAATGCGCTCTGCGTACATGGTTTAATTTTGCGTAAGTCCACCGATGGAATGCACCGGAGGTGTTGGAATCGAAAGATACGGATGACAAGACTCAGCGTCAACGTCAATAAAATTGCGACCCTGCGTAATGCACGTGGGGGTAAAGTTCCCAATGTGGTGCAGGCTGCAAAACGGATACAATCCTATGGAGCTCAAGGGATTACCGTTCATCCGCGTCCTGACCAACGCCACATCACTTATGCAGATGTGAAGGCCTTACGGGAGGTTGTATACACTGAATTCAACGTTGAAGGTTACCCGTCTGCCTCATTTTTGAATCTTGTTTTGGAGGTTCGACCCGATCAAGTGACTTTAGTTCCGGACCCTCCAGACGCGTTAACATCCAACCATGGGTGGGATGTGATTCAACACCGCCTTCTCCTGCAGCAAACCACTAAATCTTTGCAAGATTCAGGCATGCGCGTGAGCCTATTCACAGGAACTGAAGGAGAGCAACTTGAAGCAGCGGCAGCCATAGGCGCAGATCGCATCGAGCTTTACACCGAACCCTATGCAGAGGGATTTGCCCAGGGAAATCCAGAATCTGTGTTGGCCTTTGCAAAGGCCGCTGCCTTCGCACACACCTGCGGATTAGGAGTTAACGCAGGTCATGACCTCGACGCGAATAACTTAAAGCATTTTGTTTCGAATGTGCCTTTCCTCAAGGAAGTAAGCATTGGTCACGCTTTGATATCAGATGCTTTATATGACGGTCTTAAACAGACGGTAAAAACGTACCTATCCTGTTTGGATGCCTCCATCACATGAAGCCGAATCACCTAAAACTTTTCAGTCGGGAGTTGGGTGCGGAGTCCGCACAAAACCTTGTCATACTTCATGGCTTACTCGGCACTTCCGATAATTGGCTCACCTTGGGCAAGCGTTTTGCCGAAACACACCGGGTTCACCTCATCGACCAGCGCAATCACGGCAAAAGCCCTCATCACATCGAGCACAATTACGAAGCGATGGCAGATGATCTGATGCATTACCTCAATGAACGCAACATTCAAAGCGCGAGTATCATCGGTCATAGTATGGGTGGAAAGACTGCATTGATGTTTGCTGATCGGCATCCTACCCGGATCAATAAACTCATCATAGCTGACATGGCCGCACGCGCATATACTCCTCAACACGCAGCCATTTTCGACACACTACTATCCGCACCGATTGCCGCAGCTCAAAGCCGATCAGATGTAAGTGCCCACCTTATGAATCGGCTCAACGATGCAGGAATGGTAGCTTTTTTGATGAAAAACTTACGCCGCAACAAATCCGGCGGGTTTTCTTGGCGTCCAAATATACCCGTACTGGCAAAGGTCATTGGTGTCATTGTAGAGGAGGTGCCTCTCAACTTAAATACTTTGCCAACACTAGCAATTTACGGAGGGGAATCAAATTACGTTAATGCGGACGACCTCCAACGATATAAGTTGACCTGTATGCGTTTCCAATCTCATGTTATAGAAAAAGCAGGGCACTGGTTGCACGCCAGCCACCCAGAAGAATTTTTTAAACAAATAGATGCTTTCCTAGCTGATTGAAGCTAATGGATGCTCGTTTCTTTTAGCCACTTTCGATAAGCATCAAACAAGGTTGTCCGCGCCACAAAACCAATGTATCTGGCCTGATCGACAACAGGCAAAAATGCAGCATTGGTTCTTTCGAAAGATCGCATAACTTCCTCCATTTTCCCAGTGGCTTCAATCGTAGCCTCAGGCAGGACCATTAGTTCGTAGACCTTGATTTTTTGATACAGTGTCTGGTCGAACATCACCTCACGTAAATCTTGTAAGTCAATTATCCCCAACAAATTGCGGTGGCGATCTAGCACCGGGTAAAGATTCCGCGAGCTTCGTTCTATAATTGGAATCAATTGACCTAATGTCCAATGCGGGTTTAAGACTTCGAAATCAGAGACAACGATCTCATCTAACTTCATCAAAGTAAGTACCGACTGGTCCTTGTCGTGGGTCAAAAGCTCCCCGCGTTCAGCCAATTCGCGAGTGTAGACGCTGTTGCGCATCCACCATTTTGACAGCTGAAAACTGATTCCCGATGTTAGCATTACCGGGACAAACAATGCATATCCCCCGCTGACTTCTGCTGCGAGCAAAATTGCTGTCAACGGAGCATGAAGCACCCCCGCCAACAAACCCGCAATTCCAGCGAGTACTGCATTCCCAATTGGCATTGACCACATGGGGCCCAACCAGCCAGCAACCAAGGCAAACTGGTAACCGAGCAATCCGCCACAAAAAATGGCCGGAGCAAATACACCAGCCACCCCACCTGCACTTAAGGTCAAACCAGTAAGAATCGGTTTGAGTACCCAGGCCAGCATCAGAAACCCAATCAAATACCAACCTTCTGGATCGATGCGTCGCATGGACATATCAGAAGCTAAAATCTCCCCGTGCCCCTTGAATAGTGCGTTCACCACCTCGTATCCCTCCCCATAAAGCGATGGAAAAAGTAAGATACATCCCCCTATTACAGCGCCCCCCACCCAGATTCGCGACCGGCCAGAAGGCAGCCAGTCCAAAACTGCACTCGACCCAAGGTAAAGCCTTGAGAATAGAACTGATCCAACACCGCAAAGCGCCCCAAGAAGTAAGTAAAGCGGCAAATTGGCCATACGAAATAAATCCAAATCTGGAGGAGTCAAGATGTTGCCATTGCCCATGAGTGCAGTTGCGGTAATGAGCGCTGTGAGAGACGAAAGCAACAGCGGGACTAAGGAAGAAGATGTCAAGTCAATCATGATGACTTCAACAGCAAAAATAATTGCAGCAACAGGTGCTTTGAACAGTGCCGCGAGCGATGCCGAAGCTGCACAGCCAATTAACAGAAGCCGTCGGTTGAAAGTACGCTTAGTCTGCCTGCCAATTTCGGAACCAATGGCCGCTGCCGACTGCAGCGAGGGTCCTTCTAAACCGCCCGACCCTCCCAAACCCACTGATAGTGAACTTGTAATCAACGGAGCAAACATCCAAGTCCGCTTGATGCGACCATGTCGCTGAGAAAGAGCGTGTAAAATACTTGGAACTCCCGGGCCTGGATGCTCACCTCGAAGCCAGTTTTGCACCACCCATCGTGTTGCCAATAGGCCGACCAATGGGCCAATACCCAGCCACCAGTTCCAGGCCGACCATTCAGCAAATCCCGACATGCCATCATGTAATCCTCCCACCACACGCTTCAACAAAACCGCGAATAAGCCAGCCGCTAAACCGGTGAGAACCGCCCATCCCAAAAGGGCCCGATCGGAGGATTTCCAATCCGAATCCACAACAGTCAAAATCCACTTCCTTAAGCGCCTCTTCATGCTACAAATTTCACCAGAATACCCGGTAAAGAATTACCTTCGTCAACAAATTGATTAACATCAAATGACACAACATCGCATCCTGGTCCCCATGGACTTCACTCCTGTAAGTGATGTTGCTCTAGAACACGCGGTTGTTGTAGGTAAAGCGTTTCAGAGTGAAATTATGTTGCTCCACATCATCGGTTCCAAAAAGGAGATGACTGATGCCCGTCTGCGAATGGAAGCGTGGAAAAAAAAGGCTTCGGCCGAATACCCCCATGTGGTGCGCACAGCCGTGCGCATTGGCTCAATTTTTGAAGATATCGATGACGTAGCTGTTGAACAAGATGCCAGCTTAGTCATCATGGGCACCCACGGCCTCAAAGGGATGCAATTCTTGACTGGAGGACGCGCCTTGCGCATCGTCACGAATTGCTCCACACCATTTATCATCACGCAAGAGCGAGGGATAAAGGCATCCGGCTATGATGACATTGTTGTACCACTGGACTTGCACCAAGACACCAAGCAAAAGCTCTCCACCGTTGCAGAAATGGCCCAGTATTTCAATGGCCGCGTGCACATCATAAGCCCAGCTGAATCAGATGAATTCCTGCAAAACCAATTGAAGCGAAACATCAAATTTGCAGAGGAGTATTTTACAGAAAGAGGGATCAAATACACTGTCAAAATTTCCGAATTCAGCTCGGGTGCATTTGTGAAGGACGTGGTCCGTTACGCAGCAGCCATCGAAGCGGATTTAATCAGCATCATGAACCTGCATGATAAAAGCTTAATGGGCATCCTAGGGCAGACTTACGAGCAACAGATTGTTACGAACGAGGCTCAGCTTCCGGTTTTGATTATTAACCCGATTGAGACCCGAGTAATCCGTGGATCAGTCTTCGCCCAATAGAAGTTTAAACCCGGACACCGACTACTAAAACGTCGTCCACTTGCTCTTCTTTTCCTTTCCAATCGTGAAAGGCTTTGGCTAACGCCTCCTCCATCTCTTTACTTTCCAAGGATGCGACGTGCAGGAGTAGTTCACGAAACCGTTTCCGCATAAATTTCTTGCCTCTCGGACCACCAAATTGATCGGAGAAGCCGTCGGTTGCTGCGAAGATAACATCGCCCTTCACAAGCGTCATGGTCTGCATTTGATACTGCCGCATGCCCGGCTCGAATGAGGCGATGGCCATCTTGTCGGGTTTTAGTTCTTGAAGTACTCCCTTGCGCACCAAATACAGCGGGCAATTAGCTCCGCTGTACTCCAATTCCATCCTTTCCATATCAATGCTTACAAAAGCGAGGTCCATACCATCATTAACCGCACCAGCGGTGGCACTTTCAGCTCCAAAACCATTCGGACGCAAAAGCGCGCATGCCGACCGATTCAATTGTTCCAATACGCGATCCGGTTGTGTGTAAACCTTGGTAATGCGTTCTAGCGCATGGTGCCCAATCAAACTCATGAACGCCCCTGGCACACCGTGACCCGTGCAGTCGATGGCTGAAAACATGCGCACACGACCTACGGAATGAAACCAATAAAAATCTCCAGACACCCCGTCACGCGGCTGGTAGAAGACCGCCGATGAGTCGAAAACCTTTGCTCGATCAGTTTCAGTCGGCAAAATGGCTTGTTGGATTCGCTTGGCGTAGTCAATACTATCACGTAAGTCACCATAAAGTGATTCGACTACGGCCTTCTGTTCTTTCACTTCTGCCGTGCGCTGATCAACTTTCGCTTCCATCTCACGTTCGTTATTAGCGAGATCATCGCGCATCTTCAAAATGGCCTGTCCCAACGCATCGTCCTCACTAAGCGGCATGTATTCCGCTTCGAATTGGCCTTGACCTACCTGCAAACTGAATTCACGGGTTCGACTCAGTCCATCCGCAAGTCGGTTGACCGCAACTGCCATTTCACCAATTTCATCCCCTGAAGACTCCACCTTTTTCTCCAGAGGAGCTCCTCGCCCCATGTAAATCAAGGCTCGCTTTAGTTCTCCGATTGGGCGGACGATCGAGCGCGTCACCCACCAGGCGATGAGCAGGCCGAGGATCAGAATACCCAGTGCCACATTTCCGGCATACAACTGCAGTTGCGAACCCATCGCGTCCATCTGAGCCGTTGAAGTTCGGAGTGCGTTAGTCTGAGCCTGTGACATAGCATCCATGTGGCGGCGAATCGACTCAGTAAAAGCGGGTATACTCGACCCGTCCAAGGCATAATATTCAGCATCCATCATTGCGATCGGGTCGTCGTAAGCTTGGAATGAAGGCAGCAGCCTTATCACCTCTCTGTACACCAGGAACAGATGTTCAATATCCCGGCTCAAAGAATCAAATCGTAATTGTAGCGCAGGGTCGGACCAATTAGCCACCAAGGGCAACAAATCTTGGACTTTTTCGGGGATGTCTTCATCCATCAACCGTTGCAATTGAATCTTTTCTGGATCTCTCGGGCCTGACTGCACGGAGAGCCAGTGTCGAATTAGGATTCGTGTTTCACTAACCGAACGATCTAGCGCTTCCAATTTTTGAATGCTCGGCGTCAATACGCCATCGATGTGACGGCTGAGTTGCTGGCTCTCTTCCAAGGTGCTGCGCGTAATCAAGAACAACGCCCCTACGGCCAAACCAAACACGCCAAAGCCAGCGGATATGCGCCATCCGATTCCCCATTGCATTTTTCGGGGTGCCGACGTGTGAATCATGTCGGCAATTTAACGCGGGAAGGGCAGCTTTTGGCGGCCGTTACTTTTTCTTCAAAACCGCTGCAATCTTACGTTTGTAAACTTCGGATTCATCCGGCCGAGAGAGCGCATAATAAACCGTCATTAAGCCCTTCAGGGTTTCCAAGCGATCAGGTCGCTGCTCATGGGCTTTCTGCATAGGGATTAGCGCTTCCTCAAACAAACCGACGCAAACGTCTTGGATTTCCATAAGTTCAAACATCGACGTTTCGTGATTAATCCGCTTGAGCTGGCGGACTCCGTGATTGTAAAGGGTTATGGATAAGTTGTAAAGGGTCGGGTAATGCGCCGGCACGAATTTGAGGGAGGTCACGTAGTGATTAACTGCGGCATCGAAGAGGGCTTGTTCTTTTGGGGTGTCCGCATACCTCTGCGTTTCAAGCAACCGCGCGTGCGCCTGTCCGAGATAGCGATGCAAGTCCGCTCGTTGCTCGCTCACATCGTACATCGGATTCAGCGTTTGCAATATCGATTCATACCGGCCCATCAACGCTAAGATTTCTGGCTCTGCTCCTAGGGTAAATCCTTCCACCCGTTCAATAGCATCACGGAAATACGAACGTGCCAGAAAATCAAGGGCATCGCGCGCCGTCTGTTCATCACTTGCCGACAAGCCGCCCGTAGTCATCGCACGTTGCAGACTTCCAACCGCCCGGTTTCGATCATCTGCATCTTGGCCCGAGCCGCCACTTGCCTTGAACTGTTCTTTTTGAATAAAACCCAACACAAACCAAGCACGTGCGTCTGTGGCAAGGGGCACGCGCTCCATCTCTGGAGCTAGGACCGAGTGGGCTTTGTCCCAATCACCAGCGCGCACAAAGGCCTCTGCGCGCTCAAGTGTGCTTTGGGCATCCGCTGTCCACGTGCAAAGCTCAAAGAGAATAGCCATTAAGGCTACGGTGAATCGTATAAATATTGGCTTGATCATGGTTTTCATTTAACAGCCCAAGACATGATTTTATTTCCAATCAGCACCCCCTTTTTTGCAGCATCCGGAGCATTGATTTCATATCGAATGCGATTGCCGATGGACACAAAGTTGATAACAGCACCCTGTTCCAATCCATCTGGCGAATCCGATACCAATACCGTCGGGGTCTCTTCGAACCCCCGCGCGAGGCTTTTCAAAGCAGCACCTCCCACATCGCAGTATACGAGGTGTTGAAAGTCATCTAAGGGCAAGTCCCTGACTTGCGCGTAGCCATGCACTTGCAAGGGCTGGGCCCCAATCATTTTCATAGCGTACTTATCCAATAGCTCCGCGTAAAGCCGCTCATTTCCGACTACAGCCAAGTGGAAGGCACCCTCTTTGACCGATACTGGCCATTCATTCGATGCAGCGAAATGAAACAAGAAATTCGCCTTGGTCACTGCTCGTGTGTCAGTTTCGTCTATGCCATTTGTTGTGCCTTGACTCATGATTGACAAAGAGCACACAGAAAACGCTGTTAGGATTAAACCCCGAAAGACGCTTTTGGAGAGTGAGAATATTCGGATATTTAAGACGAGAAGCACGGAAATGGTTTTATGCTTTGTCCAAGGTGTTAATGTCGCGGTCAAAGAGGTATAAAGCCCCTTTATCTCCTCCCGCCAGCGCCAGCTTGTCGAGAAGTTTTCTCGCGAGGCCTTCTTCTTCAATTTGCTCGGCAACGTACCATTGCAAAAAATTATGCGTGGTGTAGTCTTTCAATCTCAAGCAGGTATCAACTAGGTCATTTATGCTTGCAGTTACCTTGGTTTCATGCTCCAAGATCAACTCAAAAATATGCTCGAGCCCATTGAATGATGTTTGTATTACGCTAACTGCTGGGACCAAAGCTGTTCCACCGCGCTCATTTACGAATCGCATTAGCTTCAACATGTGCTGCCGCTCTTCTTCAGCATGAGCATACAAAAACGCCGCTGTTCCGTCAAATCCATTGGTTTCGGCCCACACAGCCATGGCCAGGTAGGCGTGGCTACTCTGGCCCTCCAGCGTGATTTGAGCATTTAGGGTCTGTTCAATTTTTTCATGCAACATTGCCATGGTTTTCTTCGAAGATAGGCAACCGAAAAGTGGGAAAGAAGCGATTGCAATTTGTTCGCAATGGGCCATATATCGAAGGCTGCTGCTCAAAGGTATTTTATGAACACCTCTGTATACTCAGCAAGCAACAGGCACGCCGGAGAACTAAGAATCCTCTTGAATCAAGGTTTCAATCACTAATTACAAACTTTTCATTTCTCGATGAATGTTGGGAATCTTTTAGGGTGAACCTCGTCGGGCACAGCATCTCGTTCTCCAAGCATGGCTTCAATGGTCCACCGGGCAACGGTAGGGCCAATGGTTACACCTCTGGCGCCCCAACCCAAACAGGCATGGTAGTATGGGTAATCCTTTGAAATCATCCCTAATATAGGGCGGCGATCAAAGCAAGTCGGTCGCAGACCCGCAAGGTGCTCCAAGCATTCAATTTCCCCATGCGTTTTTCGGGCATTTGAAGCCCCTTGAATCAAGGCGCGAGGAGTGTCTTCTAAGCAAACAGGTTCGTGAATGCCCCAGTGGTACGTGGACCCCACACGATAAGTACCATCACCTAATGGCAACACCCAATTTGCGTTGTTAACAATGCGTTCCCCCCAAGATTCAGCCGGTTTGACCCTGATTACCTCCCCGTGGTTTCTTCTCAACTCGAGACCGAATGCAGCCAAATCCTCTGCGCCACCAGTACCACGGCAATCTACAACGACATCAAACCCCTGAGGACAACCATCGGCCATTGTCCAAGATCGCTGCTCCCAGCTACCCTGCTGTTGCCACTTCAATCGACTCGCTTCCGTTAAGGCAATAACGTTCACCCACCCAGCATCAGGAACAAGACCAGCGCCGAAAGGCGCATTGATACTTTTATGCAAACTCGAGATTTCCAAAACCTCTATGAATGGAGAAACCGCATGCCCTCCTGCCGCCCGTTCTACCCAGCATTTTGCGTACTCTTCATTGGCAAAAATCCGGACGATTGGAAGGTCACGCCAAAGGATTGTGCCAATATGGGACTCTATCGTTTGGTACCGAGCGCGGGCTTCATCCTGCTGCTCTCTGGCATTCCATTGTGGTAGAATACGCTTGAAAGATACCGGATTTGACATTCCAGCAGCCACGTCAGAGGCTGCGGGACTTCCGTCACTCCAGACCACAAATGAGCAGCCTCGGAGATGCAATTCCCACGCGATTAAACAACCAGCGATTCCGTCACCGGCAATCAATACATGTGGGCGTTTTGGCGTCATCCGCTTGCCTCTAATACCCCGAGTTCTTCGCCGACCTTGCGGAACGCTTCGATTGCCCGATCCAGTTGAGCTCGAGTATGCGCCGCCGACAGTTGGACCCGAATCCGGGCTTCGCCTTTGGGCACTACGGGGTAGAAGAAACCAATGACATAAATTCCCTCTTCGAGCAATCGATCTGCCATCACTTGCGATAGCTTGGCATCGCCAAGCATAACTGGTACTATGGCCGATTCACCGTCCTTTATGGGTAACCCGACACGGCGCATGCCCGCTTTAAAGTATGTAGTATTTTCCTCTAATCGATCCCGCAGTTCTGTGGACTCGCTCAGCATGGCAAACACTTCCAGCGACGCCCCAACGATGCTAGGCGCCAAACTGTTCGAGAATAAATACGGCCGCGATCGCTGACGCAGCATTTCGATGATTTCTTTTCGGCCAGTTGTGAATCCACCCATGGCGCCACCCACCGCCTTACCGAGAGTACCCGTGATGATATCGACCCGCCCCAAAGCGTTGCGCAATTCGATGCTACCACGACCGGTCTTTCCAATAAAGCCCGTAGCGTGACATTCATCAACCATGACGAGCGCATCGTATTGTTCCGCGAGGTCGCAAATCTTATCAATCTGCGCTACGTATCCGTCCATCGAGAACACACCATCGGTTACGATGACCTTAAACCGGTGATTGGCCTTCGCGGCCTTTCGCAATTGTACTTCCAAATCGGACATGTCGTCATTGGCATAACGATAGCGCGCAGCCTTACACAAGCGTACCCCGTCAATAATACTCGCGTGGTTTAACGCGTCGGAGATGATGGCATCTTCAGGGCCAAGTAATGGCTCGAACACTCCGCCATTAGCATCAAA
>TARA_B100000963_G_scaffold354356_1_pt1 | contig 11054 bp, 10 predicted proteins | sample TARA_B100000963 | Tara Oceans TARA_B100000963 (sample SAMEA2622097) | marine metagenome | biome: marine biome (ENVO:00000447); feature: surface water layer (ENVO:00002042); material: "saline water (ENVO:00002010), including plankton (ENVO:xxxxxxxx)" | depth 5 m | reverse complement strand
AACTATTGTAATTTAAGCATTTTTTCTGATCCTGTAATTAAGTTTATATTTGAAAATAACTCGTTAAATGGGTTTTTAACATTAAAGGGTAACAAAGTAATATGCAAAAAGTTGATCTTAACTACAGGTACTTTTTTAAATGGATTAATTCATATTGGCAATAAAAAGACTCCAGCAGGAAGATTTAATGAAAAACCAAGCACAGGTTTAAGTGAACAACTAGCAAAATATAAATTTAAAATTGGAAGGCTCAAGACTGGTACACCCCCTAGATTAGATGCCAGAACAATCAATTTCAATATTTTGGAAAAACAATATGCAGACAAAGATCCATATTTTTTTTCATTTTTAACTAATGAAAATTTAAACAAACAAGTGTCATGTTCAATGACCTATACAAATGAAAAGGTTCACAAAATAATTGAAAAAAATCTATCAAAGAGCGCGATGTATTCAGGTAACATCCAAGGTGTAGGACCAAGATACTGTCCATCCATAGAGGACAAAATAGTTAAATTTTCAGAAAAAAACAGACATCAAATATTTTTGGAGCCCGAAGGCATAAATGATCACACAATTTATCCAAATGGGATCTCAACATCTCTGCCAGAAGAAGTTCAATATGAAATACTTAACAATATCAATGGCTTAGATAATGTTAAAGTAATTAGGCCAGGATATGCTATAGAATATGACTATATTGATCCACGAGAATTATTATTAACCTTAGAAACCAAAAAGATTAAAAACTTATTTTTGGCTGGTCAGATTAACGGGACAACTGGTTATGAGGAGGCTGCGGCTCAGGGACTTATAGCTGGGATAAATGCTGCTTTATCACTAAAAAACCTGGAACCTTTTATTCTTGATAGATCTGATGCATATATAGGTGTTATGATAGACGATCTTGTTACTAAAGGGGTTGCTGAGCCATATAGAATGTTTACATCTCGTGCTGAGTATAGATTAAGCTTGAGATCAGATAATGCAGATTTAAGGTTAACTCATAAAGGAGTAAAAATTGGTCTTATTTCTGATTTTAGAAGGAATGTTTTTGAAGATAAATTTCAAAAATTGAGCAAGATATCGTTCCAAATGGTGAATTTAAATATATCTCCTTCAAAAGCTTCTAAATTTGGAATTAAAATTTCAAAGGATGGTGTTTTCAGGTCTTCTGAGGAGATTTTAACCCAAAAAGATGTTGATATGAAAAAAATAAGGGAAATTTGGCCTGAAATCAAAGATTATGGAATTGAGATTGATGACCAGATTGAGATCAACGCTCATTATAGAGGATATTTAAAGAAACAAAAAGCTGATATTTTGGCTTTTAAAAGAGATGAAAATTTATCTATTCCAGATAATATTGACTATGATCAGTTTTCAGGTCTATCTAATGAGGTGAAGTCGAAATTTAAGGAAATTAGGCCTAAGACAATAGGTCAGGCATTAAGAATTGATGGAATAACCCCAGCAGCAGCATATATTTTGTTGTCACATCTAAAAAGAAAGTCTATTAAGCATATAGCTTAATGGATCAAATAAATTTAAATTCGTATTCAAAAATTTCAAATTTCAATGTTTCACGTGAAACTTGTAATGATTTAGAAAGCTACATTTCCTTGATTCGACAAAAAAATAAGGAAATTAACATAATAAGCAAAAAAAACTCAGAAAAAGATGATATTAGACAGCGCCATATAATAGATTCGGCACAAATTATTGATTTTGTTGATATAAATAGTAATACAACCTTTGATTTAGGCTCCGGAGCAGGATTGCCAGGTCTTGTGGTGGCAATAGTATTGAAAAATTTAAAAATTGATATGAAAGTTAGTTTGTTTGAAAAAAGTTATCATAAATGTGTTTTTCTAAAGGATGTTTCCAAAGAATTAAAATTGAACACAGAAGTTATCCAAAAAGATATTTTTAAATTAAAAGATATGGAGACCGGAACAATAATGTCAAGAGCATTTAAACCAATGCCATTAGTTTTAAATTTAGTAAATGATAATTTTAAAAGATTTAAAAATATAATTTTTTTTATGGGCAAAAATGGAAGAAAAGTTTTAAAAGAAACACTACAGCATTGGGACTTAGATTATGATGAAAAAAAAAGTTTAACAAATGAAAGCTCATTTATAATAAACATAAAAAAAATCAAAAAAAAGTTATCGTGAAAATAGTTTCAATTATAAATCAAAAGGGTGGAGTAGGCAAAACGACAACAGTGATTAATTTGGCCTCTGCCTTATCGCAACAAAGTAAAAAAATTTTAGTAATAGATCTTGATCCTCAAGGAAATGCTACAACAGGCCTAGGATTATCTAATGTTGAGCAGTCAGACCAAACTATTTATGGTATTCTCAATGGGACAGTTTCAATTTCAGAAGTAATTAAAAAGACTAAATTTGAGAATTTAGATTTAATTACGTCAAATGTTGATCTATCTGGGCTGGAAGTCGAAACAGCTGGCGACAACGATAGAGCATTTATTTTGAAGAATAAATTAACTGCGTATTTAAATGATTCTGGATCATCATATGATTATATCCTAATCGATTGTCCTCCGTCTTTGAGTTTGCTGACAGTAATGGCTTTAGTATCCTCCAACTCATTGTTAGTACCCCTGCAAACTGAATTTTTTGCTCTAGAGGGACTTACTCAGCTTATGAAAACTATTGAGCGTATAAAGGTTAATTTAAATCCTGAATTAAAGATTCAAGGTATCCTTTTGACTATGTATGATAGGAGAAACAAATTATCCTCCCAGGTTGAGGAAGAAGCCAGAAATTATTTTAAAGATAAAGTCTATCAAACCGTTATACCAAGAAATGTAAGATTATCAGAAGCGCCATCACATGGTGTACCAGTGTTAATTTATGATAAAAATTGTTCAGGTAGCAAATCTTACTATAATTTTACGGATGAGTTTATAAATCAAGAAAATGAGATTGGGAGTGCAGCATAATGAATAGAATAAAAAAAGGATTAGGCAGAGGATTATCTTCATTAATAGGTGAAAACAAAATAGATTCTAGTAGCAGCAAACTATCCTTAAGTGAAATAGTTCCTAATAGATATCAACCAAGAAAAAATTTTGATGAAGATAGCCTAAACGAATTATCAAATTCTATAAAAGAGCGTGGTGTAATTCAGCCGATAATAGTTAGAAAATCAAAGTTAGAAAATAACAAATATGAGATTATAGCTGGTGAAAGAAGATGGTTAGCGGCGAGAAAAGCTGGACATCATGATATTCCAGTAATAATAACAGAGATTGATGATCTAAAATCCTTGGAATTTGCAATTGTCGAAAATGTTCAACGACATGATCTTAATCCATTAGAAGAAGCGCTAGGTTATAAAAGGTTAATAGATGAATTTTCATATGATCAAGAAAAAGTTTCAAGATTTATTGGAAAAAGTAGAAGTTATATAACCAATTCATTAAGATTACTAAGTTTGCCAGAAGAGGTTTTAAACTTAATCAAAAATAAAAAAATCACAGCAGGTCATGCAAAAATATTAGTTGGACTAGATAATGCAGAGTTTTTGGCAAATAAAATAATTGAAAAAAAATTATCAGTTCGTCAATCAGAGAACTTTGTAAAAATTTTCAAAAAAAAACCTGGTTTAATTAATAGATCAGTGGATCCAAATATAAAAGACTTAGAACAATCAATTATTAATAAAACTGGCCTCAACGTTTTTATTAAAAATAACAAGAAAAATAAAGGCACAATTACTTTTGCTTATCATGATAGTGATCAATTAAATAAGATTATAGAGGTAATTAAATCTAATTATTAGTTTTTGAGGTATCAAGGATAAAATCGAATAAAATATTTAATGAATTTATTGAATTTTTTTTTATATTTAATTCAACTTTATTAATTTTATCTATTAATTGATAAGTTTTATCAATAGTCCAAACTTTTATCTGTTTTTTTACTAATTCTTTATCTTTCCAAAAAATTGGAGGTTTAAAATTTGTAATAGTTTGATCAATATTTTTTTTAGATTGTAAACTTTGGAAAAGTTTTAATAATCTTTTGGTTTTAATTAAAAAAGTTCTAATAATAATCATTGCATCTTCAAAAGAGAAATTGTTTTCATTGAGTATATATATAGTTTTTTGTTTATTTTTTGCTAAGCAGTGATCTACAAGTTCATTAATGCTATAATTCTCGGATAAATTGGTTAAATCAAGAATTTCTTCATGAGATATACTTTTTTTATTTGTTAGAAAGCTTTCTATTTTATTTAGTTCATTATTAAGATTTTTTCTTTCACCGCTAGCTCTATTTACTATTAGGTTTATTGATTCTTGTGAGATAGGTATTTTTTTATTTAAAAAAAAGGATTTCGCAATAGTAGACAATGTTTGATTGTTATCTGAGTAAAAAGCAATTGAAACTAAATTTTTTTCCTTTTCAAATAAGTTTCTTAATTTAGATTTTTTATCTAAAATATTAGAAATAAGAACAATTTTAATATCCTCTAATTTTTTTTCTTTCAAACTCTCTATCACTTCTTTTATTTTTTCACTAACGTCTTTAATTATTATTAGTTTATTTTTTTCAAAAAAGGATTTGGATAAAATTTGATTATAAAAATTTTCGATATCAGAAAATACTTCTTTCTCATAATATCTAAATATATTATTTTTATATATTGGACTAAACTTAACGTTCAAAACCTCTTCTTTTTGACCTTCATTCACACCATGAAATAAAAATATTTCAGCACGAATGTTTTTGTCTAAATCAGATATCTTTAAAATCATTCTATATCCGACAAGTAATTTATTAAATCTTCAACTATTTTGTTAATTAAAATTTCTTCTAATTCATTTTCATACTGCTTTAGTTTAAATTTATCATCAGAGTTATTATAAGTTATTTTTTGTGATAATAATTTTTCTAATTTATTTTTTGTATTAAGACTTGAAAATTTTAAATTAATTTCAAGTTCAAAAACTAACGCATTTCCCTTAGAGTCTTTTGATTTAGTTCTTATATTTTTATTACTTTCGATTTTAATATCTATTTTTTTATTAATTTTTTCATTTTTCAAGGCATTAATTGATTTAGAAAACTTATTATTTAAAGAAGTATTTCGTTTTTCAACACTTCCAATTGTAAAATTCAAATTTTTTGTTGAATAAATTGGTTCATATCCACAATTAGAAAATAATAAAAAAAAGGTTAAAAAGAAAAAAAATTTATTTTTCATACTATCAAATTTATCAATTTATTTTTTATATAAATACTTTTTTTAATTTCGTTGTCTTTAAGATATTTATTTACTTTTTCGTTTTTTTTTATCTCAGATAATAAATCTTTTTCATTAATTTCCTTATCAAAATTCATTAAATCTCTCTTTTTTCCATTTATTTGGATAACCACACTGATATTATCTTTTTTTAGGAATTTTTGATCCACTTTTGGCCACTGGTCTATATCATTAACTTTTAATTCCTCTAAACACTCGTTAGTCAAATGAGGTATTATTGGAGAAATTATTTTAAGCATTTTCTTATAGTTAAACAAAAGATTTTCTTTATTCTCTATCTTTTTTAAATTCTTCGATAGATAATTATAAATCTCATGTAGGTTAGCAACAATAACATTGTAATGAAAGTTTTCTAAATTTTTTGTTATTTTATCAATCATTTGATTTGTGAAAACATCTAATTCTTTAGATTGATTTAAGACTGTATTGGGATTTAAATTAACTATCATCCTATGTAAGGACCAAAATTTTTGAATAAATTTATAAGATGAAATCATACCTTGTTCTGACCATTGGACATCTTTTTCTGGAGGACTATCAGAAAGAATGAAAAATCTTACAGCATCTGCTCCATAATTTTCTATTATACTTTCTGGATCAATTGTATTTTTTTTGGACTTTGACATAGATTCACTTGAACCAACTATTATTTTTTCAGATGGATTATCTTTTTTGTAATAAATCTTACCATCTTTGCTTTCAACTTCATCTGGAGATAACCAGTTATTTTTACTATCTTTATAAGTTTCATGACATACCATTCCTTGAGTAAAAAGACCTTCAAACGGCTCTAAACCTACAAAATTTTTTTTGTTATAACCTAAAGCACGCATAAAAAATCTTGAATATAGTAGATGTAAAATCGCATGCTCAACTCCACCAATATACTGATCAACTGGCATCCAATATTTCACATCTTCCAGATTGAAACCCTCATTATTGTTGTCAGGAGAGCAAAATCTTAAAAAATACCATGACGAGTCTACGAAAGTATCTAATGTATCAGTTTCTCTAAAACATTTTTCACCATTAATAATAACTTCTTTCCAATTTTTTTGATGCTCAAGAGGATTACCTTTTACATCAAGCTTTATATTCTCAGGAAGTTTTACTGGAAGATTTTTTTTGGGTATCTTAACTACCTCACCTTTACTATTGTAAGCAATAGGAATAGGGCATCCCCAATATCTTTGTCTCGACACACCCCAATCTTTAAGTCTAAAATTTATTTTTTGCTTGCCAATTTTTTTTTTTTCTAATATTTCGATAGTCTTTAAAATAGACTCATCTGGGCAATTTAAACCATTGAGGAATTGAGAATTAAAAATTTTACCTGGCCCGGTATAAGCTTCCGTATTAATCTTAAAATTGTCATTTTCACCTGGTGGACAAACTACTGGTAAAACTTCCAAATTATATTTTAATGCAAAATCTAAATCTCTTTGGTCATGTGCAGGGCAACCAAATACAGCTCCAAATCCATAGTCCATTAAAACAAAGTTTGCAAAATAGACAGGAACTTCTTTATTCAAATCAAGTGGATTAATAGCTTTAATATTTGTTTTAAAACCTATTTTTTCGGCATTTGCAATTGACTCTTCAGTTGTGCCAGTTTTAGCACATTCATTTTTAAATTTAATAAATTCCTTATTTTTTTTAAAAAAATCAGACAGTGGATGATCAATTGATAACGCCAAAAAAGAAAACCCAAATAATGTATCAGGCCTAGTTGTAAAGCATTTAATTTTTTTTACCGGTAAATTTGATTTAATGTTAAAATCAATCTCACATCCAAAAGATTTTCCTATCCAGTTTTTTTGCATTATTTTAACTTTATTTGGCCATTTCTTAAGTTTTTCTAAATCTTCAAGAAGTTCAGAGGAAAATTTGGTAATATTAAAAAACCATTGATTAAGTTTTTTTCGTTCAACTATGGCACCAGACCTCCAACCCCTTCCATCAATTACTTGTTCATTAGCAAGAACAGTTTCATCAACTGGATCCCAATTGACGTAGTTTTCTTTACGATAGACCAAGCCTTTATCTAACAAATCCAAAAAAAAGGATTGTTGGTGTTTATAATAATCTTTAGAACATGTTGAAATTTCTCTATTCCAATCAACAGATAAACCAAGTTGTTTTAGTTGATTTTTCATAGTTTCTATATTTTTTTCTGTCCAGATTTTAGGATCAAGATTATTTTGTCTCGCAGCATTTTCAGCTGGCATACCGAATGAGTCCCATCCCATAGGATGTAAAACATTAAATCCTTGCATAGATTTATACCTAGCAAGAACATCTCCTATTGTATAATTTCTAACATGCCCCATATGAATTTTACCCGAAGGATAAGGAAACATTTCTAAACAATAGAATTTTTTTTTATTTTTCTTAATTGAGACTTTAAAGGTTTGATTTTTTTCCCAAAAAGTTTGCCATTTTTTTTCGATTAACTTAAAATTATATCTGTCCACAAAATACCATAGATTTTATGTTATCTTTGATCTTGGGGGATAGCCTCATCCCCACCACGAGGATCTTTTTTTCGTCTTTCTTTAACAAGTTTTTCAATAGATTTCTTTTCCATTAAAGTTGCTCTTTTCAATATTGCCAATTGAATTTCACCAGAAATTTTAGAGTCTATTAAGTTTGTGACACAATTATTATTACTACAAATTCTTTCATGGACTATTATTTTAAGAGCATCAGATCTTATTTCATTGGATAAAAATCTGACAGTAATTTTTAAATCTCTGTTATTTTCTTTTCCACCATTAAACCAATCAGTTATAATGATACCACCCGAGTAGCTAGCGTTTACTAAGGGAACAAAATCAAGAGTTTCAACAGAAGCTCTCCATAACTCATTAGCAGACGCAAAATCAAATACTCCACCTTTTCTTTTTCCTAAATTGAAGCGAACCCCTTTTCCTTCCTCAATATTTTTTCTAACTCTATCCTTAACGTTGACAGGATTATCTTTGACATCCGATCTTTTAAAAATACTATTTCCACAGCTGCTTAAAAAGATAAGAGCTAATAAAATTGAAATAAATTTTGCGAAATTATACATACTGTTTTAGGTTTAATTTAAAACCACTAGAATTCTAAAATATCAATAAAAATATACATTTTTTTGTTGTAAAAATATCACACACGAAAAAAAAAGACTATAAATAAAGGAATTTATTAAATTTCGTTAGTAAACACTGATAAAAGCCTCTCATTCATATGAATAACAATAGGAGATTAATATGATTAAACTAAGAAAAGTTGGTCTTACAGCTTTAGCAGGTTCGCTTGCAGCAGTAACGGCTAACGCGGGAGAACTATCAGTAACTGGTAGCGCGAACGTAACTTACGTAACCTACAGTGGCACTAGTCATGCACAATCTTTAGGACACGATAAAGACGTTAAATTCTCAGGAAGTGGTGAGTTAGACAATGGTTGGACATTTAATATCCATACTCTAACAAAAGATGACTTCACAGTATCATCAACAGCAACTGTAATAACAATGGGATCTATGGGTTCAATTGGTGTAGGTTCTGGTGGTGGAACTAATATTAACGGTGCATACGATGAAGCTATCCCAACTGCATACGAGGAAAACTCAGATGCTGGTGGACAAGGTGCAGCTAACTACGTTGGTTCATACGCTGATGGTAATGGTGTAACATACATCTTCCCAGCTATGGAAATGATGGGTGCTACTATTACAGGTGGTCTTGATTATTCTTTCCAAGGTGGAAGTGACTCACCTAACGATGGTTCAGGTGTAGCTACAAGCCATGACTGGGGTAATGCTTATGGTCTAGGTTTAACTGTAGCTTACGATGCATTATCAGTAGGTGCTTTTGTTTCTGAAAGAGAAAACAAAAACAGAACTGCTTTAACAACAGTTGAAGATGAGTTTACTGGTTCTTGGAATGTAAAATACAATGCAGGTCCAGTATCACTTGGTTACTCTGAGTTCTACATTGGTTCAGGATTAAACAACACAGCTGAGTCAATTGTAACTACATCTGCTAAAACTGTTGGATCATCTTCTGGTATCTTTGATGGTGATATGTTCTCAATTGCGTTTAACGTAAATGATGACCTGTCAGTATCTTACTCAGAAATGACAGCTACTCACGACCCGCAAACAAATGTTGCAGATACAACAGCTGAGCTTGCTGGTGTAGATGAGAAGCATGAGTCATTACAGGCAGCGTATTCAATGGGTGCTATGTCAGTTAAAGCATACACAACAGAGATTACTAACCCTAACTTTGATGAAGATGCAGCTACTATAACTAAGAACGAAATCGCTTTAGGATTATCATTCTAAGTTTAGTTTAGTTTAAATTTTAAAAAACGGCCTAAGTTTTCTTAGGCCGTTTTTTTTTATCCAGGTTATTCCTGCAAATCCCTCAATTTTAGTAAGCCTAAGCTTTTTATAATTTTTTTTATTAATTCCACCCAATGCTATAAAATCAACATTTTTAGAAATAGTCATAAGATTAAATCTTATCGTTGAAAGAAACGTCTGATTTTTTTTGGACTCAAATATTGGTGATAAAAAAATTTTTGAGCATTTTTGTGATTGTTTTATTCTAATTTCATTTATGTTATGAGCTGATCCAATTATCTCAAAATTATTTGGTAAAGAATATTTAGAGGCATAATTAATACTTTTATTGAAAGAGGGTATATATACTCCACTAAGTCCTAATTTAAGTGCCAATCTAATATTATTAGATAAATATAAATTTCTTTGGTTGATCTTACAAAATTTTAGAATAGATTTTATTTCACTTATTTTGATACTTTTATTGTAGTTTCGAAATATTAGTTTTATATTTTTTTCTAAATTTGTTAATTCTTCTATGTTATATTTGTCTATAAAATAAAAAATATACGGACCTTTTTTTTGCATAAATGTATCTCTAATCTATTGTCTATAGAAAATGAACTCAATTCTGAATCTAGCCAAGATTTGAAAACTAATATAATAGCTGTTACTAAAACCTTTCCGATTAGCGAAATTAAACCATTAATTGATCACGGTCATTTACATTATGGCGAAAACAAAGTTCAAGAAGCCCTACAGAAATGGACTGGGCTTAAAAAGGAGGCAAAAGACATAAAGCTTCATATGATTGGTAAACTTCAAACCAATAAAGTTAAATTCGTAGTTCCATTATTTGACTATATACATTCTTTAGATAATTTAAAGTTAGCTAAAAAAATTTCCTTAGAGCAAAAAAAAATAAATAAAAAACTACAAATATTCATACAAGTTAATATTGGAAATGAGGATCAAAAAAATGGCATTAATCAAAATGAGGTTAGCAATTTTTATAAAATATGCACTAATGATCTTGAACTAAATATAGTTGGTCTAATGTGTATTCCACCCATAAAAAAAGAAAAAAATGAATATTTTAAATTGATGAGAGATTTAAATAAATCTATTGGCCTAAATCAATTAAGCATGGGTATGTCATCAGATTATCTGGAAGCTGTTTCTCACGGTGCTACTTATGTAAGAATTGGTTCTAAAATTTTCGGAGAACGATCTTAAAGAATTTCAATTTTTGTTTTTTTATTAATTAGTTTTAACAAAATTAATAAATCTTTTTTTTTCAATGCTACACAACCTAAAGTTTCTCTATAATTTTTTGTTAAATGAATAAATATTGCACTTCCTTTATCTTTTTTTGGTTTTTTGGTGTTGTAATTAATTGGTATTACGACATCATAATATGTT
>TARA_B100000963_G_scaffold361116_1_pt1 | contig 11075 bp, 10 predicted proteins | sample TARA_B100000963 | Tara Oceans TARA_B100000963 (sample SAMEA2622097) | marine metagenome | biome: marine biome (ENVO:00000447); feature: surface water layer (ENVO:00002042); material: "saline water (ENVO:00002010), including plankton (ENVO:xxxxxxxx)" | depth 5 m | reverse complement strand
TTCTGCATCAACATCTACGTCCACGTCCTCGTCGTCGCCTCCAATATCAAGATCTGCCCCAAGATCATCGCTGTCATCAGGCGCTTCAATATCTAGTCCCGAATCTGCATCTCCACCGAAATTAGAAGCGGCTTGTTCTCCAGCTGCTTCGGCGGCAGCGTTCAATTCTGATTCATATTTTCTATCTGAATACATTTCGCGTTGGTTTCGCACAAACTCTTCTTCTGATAAATTAAAAATGTTTTGGGCTATCCACCTTCTTGAGAAGAAATTTTCTGTAGCACCTCCTGCTATATCAAACTTAGTTTTCCAGTGTTCTAACTCTTGCAATTCGGCGATTTTAGATGGATTATTTAATCTCAATCTAAAGCTAACCAGATCATCGCCTTTGAAACCTAAAGTATAAAGATGGACAATACCAATTTTTTCAAGTTCCGATATTACTGCTCTCTGTAGCCTTTGGATTGTTCTGGCAAACCTAACGTCTTTTTGTGCTAAAGAGGTTTTATCTTCTGTTGCGTCATCGCCGCTTGACAAATAAGGAGCTGGAATTTTTAGGGCGGCGAACATCTTGTCTCTTAAATATTTTACATCGTCGATGTCACCAGTAAACTGTCCGCCCGCAAGAGTTTCTATTTTTGAAGATTCTCCGCCTCGGATGGGTATAAAATAATCTTCCTCAACAGAAAGAGGATTGTATCTCAAGTCCACGCGGCCTGTATTGGCATCTACCACCTGATTTCTTTTCATAGAAGTAATTGTTTTTTGAACAAACTGCTCAACGTCATTGGGAGCAATATTTCCTACATCGATGTAAAAAACTCTTCTTTCAGAAGATCGCACGATTCTATAAGCCATCATTGCATCTTCCATGAGAACTAGCTGTCTCCAGATTCTGCGGCCTGGGTCCAAAACAGAAGTTCCATATGGAGAGTACTTATCATTACCCAAGATTCTAAAGTGTGCCACTTGCCAGTTTTCAAAAGTCATGCCAGCAGAGTTCCACTGGTATTGTATATAATTTGGGTTTGTAGGGTCTTCACCCTCCATTCTTTCGACTTCACGGAGAGGAATAGGAATAACTGACTTAACACCGAATCTATCATCAATGTCCATATAAAGAATGAAGTCTCCGAACTTGCACATGGAGCGACACCAACCAAATAAGTTATGATCAATATTTAAAACATTTTCGTACAAAGACTGCAAAACTGATTTAATTTCTGCGTTGGGGCAATCAATATGCATCATTGGTGAAAGAGCGGAGTGTGTTGTCATTTCATCAGCATATATATCGAGAGCAGACGCGATTTCTGGCATATATTCCATTTGCTCATAGTCAATATACCTTTCAGTCCTATTCTGTTGTGCCATAATTTTTGAATTCATGACGTCAAAAGGTGAATATTCCGCTTTCTTGAATTGTTGCCCACTTGCAGATCTGAAGTCTGTAGCATATTTATCTAGAGCAGTTCGACGAATCTTTCGATTCATCTGCGTTCTCCAGTTTACTATTGGTCCAGAGAATAATCTGGTTAATCTTCTATATAATTCAGATTGTGGGTTATTGGGGTTTTTTTTATTATCAGCCATTTTCTATCCTTTAATGAGCCATGAATATTTTTCATAATCTTGCTTTGCTTTAAACATTTTATCGTCTAGGGCTTCTTTCCTGTTGTATCCCTGCATGCCGGGGATGGTTGTATTAACTTTTGTATCGACTTTTATAATTGAATTTAAACATGCCTTTTTGTAGTCTGCCTCTCTTTGATTCACGGTGAGTGCTGTGTCTCGGACCCAGCATGCGATTGCTAACGCCATTGTTAGGTCATCATTGTATCCTCTCATCGCTTGAGGTTTGCCATTGTGCCAAATGAAAGTTCGCAATTCATTCGAAAAGCGAACCGATTGTACCTTAATTAGTTTGTTTCTAATGAATTCTTCCAATTTTGCTACTATTAGTGGCCTAGTCTTGGAAGATGTGGTAAATCCGGGAACTGCTGAACTGTTATTTTCTGCCTGATATCCATCTACATACTCGTGAGATCCTTTGATAGAGTAATATAAATTAGGGTATTGTAAATCAATAAGTTTTTCTAGTACCGATATTCCAATCCCGACGTTTTCTACTACCAAAAGAGAATTACCAAACTCTTTTCCTGTCTGCATTAAAATATTTGCATACATATCTAAATTAGGTTTTCCCTGGTATTCAGCAACCACTTGCATAGTCTCTAATTTTATAACATGAAATACTGAATAATCTGCGCCATCTCCTCGTGCTACGTCTGCAACCAATAAATAAGTACAATCCGCTTGATATTGTTCCCATATCCACAAATTTCTGTCAAAACCAGTACGATATTTTGGTTCACAAACTGTGCTTTCTATCCAGGCAATATCATCAGGGTGAATAACTGACTCGCCTGATGTGTTAAAATTGCATTCAAGCTCTTGGGCTATTTCGCGGCGAGACATATTGCGAGTTTCTTTATCGAACCACTCCTGATCTCTGTCGGGATGTACATCCCAAGGTAAGTTAATCGGATGAAAATCGTTGGTTCCTTCAGCTGCCTCTGAATAAGTTTTATGAAACCAATTACCCACTCCATTTGGTGTACTCAAGGCGATAACCCTACCACCTGTGGATATAGTAGGATACAGGCCGGCCCACAGGTCATCTAAATTTTCTACGTGGGCTGCCTCGTCGATTACCAAAAGCGAAAGAGCCTCTGAGCGGCCGGCGTCTCCGGAGGTTGAGGCTGCTTGAATTTGAGATCCATTAGAAAGCTCAAAAGAAGATCTGTTGTCAATAGAAATTTCTGAAATAACAATCCACTCTGGAAGATTTTTCATAATAGCTTTGACTTTTTTTACTAAGTTCGAGGCGGTTTTGAATTTTGTTGCCATGACAAGAATATTTTTGTCACGATGAAACAACATTAGCCACACAACATAGGCGGCTGCAATGGTTGAAATACCTAATTGACGAGCCTTTAAAATAACATTAAAACGATAATCATTAAAATCGTGTAATAAATCCGCTTGATACGGATATGTTTTAAACGGTATCAGGCCCTCGATGGGATGAGATATTCTGGCGTAGTTATCAATAAAATAAACAGGGTCTTTGCCACATTTTAATATTTCAGCTACTATCTCTTTTTTGGATAGTGTATAAGACATACCACCCTCTATTCAAAGGATCCTTCTTTTAAAAATTTTTGATATTTCACATCAATCGGATCAGTAATACTCTCTCCCAGTGTTTCGACACCTTGCATGCCATTAATCTTAAAAAGTCTATGAGCCATAACAAAAGTTCTGACTCTAGAGGTGTTTTGGACCAGACAATGGCACTCGCCTTGGGGAGTTAAAGAAAGAGTACTTCCGGTTATAAGCCTAAACTCCTTCTTTAGGAAGTCTGCTATGGAGTGCAATTTACGGTCACACTCTTCTTCAAATCCATTTGCATAGACATCTTTAAGTCTAACATTGGCTTCATAGTTAATTTGAAGCATGTCTCCAATAATTTTTACTCCAAAACCATCCGAGACTCGACTGTCCATAATTGGACAACCCTCTTCTCGACTCAGACCGATTTCTTTGGCATCGCCTGTGACAAATCTTTTATCATGCGAGCCATCATAAGCATTTGCTGCAGCTTGGTTAATTCCTTGAATTATTTCTAATGTTGTAGCCATGTTTTTTATTTCCTTTAATTATTCGCCGTATGCCATATCATCTCTTTTCTTTCGAGACCAAAATTTGTATCCACTTGGTGTACCTTCTTGATTTGGGCCTGCCCAGTACACTTCTCTATCGCCGATTAAACCAATGAATGTATTTGGTGGCAACAAATTGAATAGATCCATGGCATCCTCCACTCCCATCACATCAAAAAGATCTTCTAGTGTCATATTCATATCTTTTGCCATTTCTACTGCATTGAATTCTCTATAGGGATTGCCTTTTACTTGCCTTTTTCTACCATAGATACCAAAGTCACCGCCCATATCAGAACCGGTACCTGCTTTATCGGGGATACCACCAATACCAGGCTTTGTGGTTGCGACACCATCAACATAAGTAACGTCGTCCTCTTCTTCCCTATCTGGCCTATCATCTGTTCTGGCTTCTGTGATTACTTTAGTGATTTCTTCTTTAATAATTTTTACTAATCTTGATTTAGTGATTTTCATTTTTATCTCCCGGTCGCCATCCGGTTTCCCACCGGGCCTCTCGGCCTTCGACCCATTGTATGTAGCATTTAAAGCAACAATCAAATTTTGCCATGTATACATCATCCCTTAATTCAAAAGAATAAGATTGACAAACAGGGCAATTTCTATTGTTATCTTTATTAAATAGTTTTTTAGAAATTAAAAAACCATCCATTTCGATTTTTTCGTTTTTTTCTTCTTGCTTTTTTTCTTTTTCATACAAATCTCTAATCTGTTGTTGATACTCTTTTTCTTTTTCGTCATCCCAATCAGCTTTCGGGTGTTTAATAGCTTCCTTTCCATATTTCTTAGAAATGGCTACTTCATACCTAGCAATATCATTTAAATCTTTTTTCATTTGTTCACCGCATAAGTTATGCCGACAGTTGTGGCAACGCCGACTGCAAATCCTCCAATAATTCCCCACACCAAAGTGTTAGTACCGGGCTTCTTTGCTATAATCCTATTTAGTTGCTCGATCTCTTTATTTTTAACTTCAAGAGTTTTTTGAAAACCTTCACGTTGGGTGTCCAGAGTTATTTGAAGTTGTAAGATATCTAAATCAAATTGTTTTTGTCTTTTTTGCAGCTCAAAGGCCAGCTTAAGCTCATATTCTTCTTTTAGGAACTTCCTATTGGCCATGATTTTTGCAGTTGCTGCCGGGTCAAATAGGGTGCCCGTGAAGGGTGCTTGAGTTCCCTGTTGGATGAAAGTGAACTTTCCCTCGGAAGCTTCGGCTTTTTGACAACAAACCAGCATAAACACAAATAAAAATATTCTATTCCACATAACTAAACCCAAATTGATTTTCTATCTCTTCTACAAGTCGCTCTGGCTGCTCTTCGAAGTCTCTCTCGATTCTAATAATCTCTTCTTCTTTGGAATTCTGAAGATCTTCCAAAGCACTGTCGTACTCTCTTGTCAAATCCGCAATTTCTTTTTCATACTTGGCGATAGAAGCCTCTCTCAATTGAATTTCTTTCTTGTGTAGTCTTTCCATTGTTGCAAGTTGCTCTTGGTAACTAACTGTCATAACTTCCATTGATTTTTTAAGTGCGCCATAATCATTTTTGGAAAGAAAAAAGAAAACAATAAAGGCTATCAGAGCTAGTGTTTGCCAGTTTTTGGCTACAAAAGCTCCGATGGCCTTAAATGCTTCGCCTAAATCGACGTTAATCAATTTACAAGCCTTTTAGCTTTACAATTGCGTCAATAACAGACTGTCCACCAATATATAGCGCACTTAAAATGAGCCAGTCTCCACTGTCGATTGTCGCATTGAACATTAGGGCTGTTGCGGTTGCCCAGACGAGTAGCTTACGAGAAACTACCTTTTCTAGAACTTTATCAACTGCGCCTCTTGCCATTTCAGTCATCTTCTTCTCCTTTAAACATTGACGGATGCATATCCGTCCTTCTTATCAATTGTAATTTGCATGTCTACACAGTCTTTGAGCGTGTCGAGATGCGAGATTAATAACACTGTTTTGAAATATGATCTAATGATCGAAAGGATATCTACGAATCCTTGCATGTTTTCTTCATCGAGAGCAGTACCCGGCTCGTCGAGAACAAAGATGTCTCCCTTGGGCAGACTGGATACACTTAGCAGTGCCAGTCGGATAGCCATTGCCGAAATTGTTTTTTCTGCTCCGGAACCCATCTCCAAGGGCCTTGCCTCATAAAGAGGGTGCTTGATAAAAATATCCAATCTTTTACCATCATCCTCGAAAAACACTTCGAAGTCCACAATGTTTGACAATATTTTGCCAATTTCCTCATTGATAACTGGCAACTTCTTACGAATAACGTCAAAAGCGATCCCATTAGGATGCATACATTGACGATATAAATCAAACGCAGAATACTCTCCTTGTAAATCTTCAAATGACTGCTGTTGAGATTGGATGAATTTAACTTTCTCTTCTGCAGATCCTACAGCCTTGTATAGATTTAAAACCTCATTATTACACTGCTCGCTTTTCAGTTCGTAATTTTTTTGATCGTACTCTAAGGATGCAAGCTTTGTATTGAGGCTTTCCAGATTTTCAATAGCATCTTTATTTGTTTCGTATTCTGCGACTTTGTGCTCCAATCTCTCAATTTCCACCATCAGAGTAGAAATACATGCCTCATTTTTGTCTATTTTCAGATCTAAATTTGTAATGCTGTTGGACAGCCCATCTCTTTCTGAAAGAATTTTTTCATAGGCCTGGATCTTAGTTTCTACCAGCTTGGGATCGAGAGAAGATACTTTCTCATCAATAAGCCTAATGTTCTCCTCTAGACTATCAATTATTTTGTTGTTCTCTGAAATATTGGCTTCGGCCACCAGAGCGTCTTTGACAAAAGGGTTTTCGCAACAGTAGTGACAATCAGGATCATATTCGTGATCCTCAAGCATTTTGGCCTTTTTTGTATTTCTGTTTTTGTCGCTTTGTTCGTTTTTTAGCTTCTCTTTTAGGGTAACAATATCTTTACGAAGTTTTTCAATATTTTGTCTTTCTCCGTACAGAGTATCTTTGGAGTAAGTTTCGAGAAAATCACATATAGCTCGATATTCATTCTTCTTTGAATCTCTGCCTCGCTTGTCTTCTTGAACTTGATCTCTGGTGCTAACCATTTGGCTTTTCTTGCGAGTCAAGTCGGACCTGACCTTGACCACATCTATTACTTCTGCAGGTATTGATCTAATTTTTTCTCTAATAAGGGCCACTTCTGTGGCACATTTTTGAGTACTCTTCTTATATTCCTTGCATAGAGATTTCTTCTCTCTAAGATCAGCTTCCTTGTCGCTCAAATCAGATTTAAGCTCTGCAATTTCTTGATTAAAATCCCTATCTTGAAGCTTTTTCATCTCAATGCTGATGGGAGTTGCGTCTTCGCTGGCAAGCTTATATTTGCTGTCAAAGAATTTAAGGTCTAAGAAATTAGCTAAAATTTCCTTTCTCTTAGTTGATCCTTCTTTAATAAACGATAGAGAATCTAGCTGACTGGCCATGGAAGAATATAAAAAGTCGTCTAAATTTCCAAACACTTTGCGAATGTTTTTGTCAGTTTCCCCTCTCGATGTCCCGTTAAGGCTTTCTTGATCATCTTCTATTGGACAATACACACTGAATTCAGTATTTGTTTTGGCTTCTAACGATGTTTCTCCTTTGAGCTTTTTAATGTACTTCGAAGCAGTTCTTTCAATTGTGTAGTCAAGATTTCCAATAGAAATAGTCGCTCTTCCAAAGCAAGATTCTTTGTTTTGATTAATGACATTTAAATTTTTGCGATCGTTTTTCGATGTAGAGTTAAACATTGTGAAAAGCAACGAATCAATAATGCTTGATTTTCCCGAATAGTTCTTTCCAAAAATACCAACAATACCATTTAAGTTTTCAAAATTGATAGAGTTTGATTCACCATAATTGAAAAGGTTATCAAATTCCAGAGAACGTAATTTCCAGTTAACATTTCTAGAGATTTCTTCATTGTCTTCTGCAATCTTATTGTATTTAGAATTTAAAGCCAGAACCTTGTCCATGAGATCGGGCTCGACTTCATAATCTTTAAGGTACTCTTTAATTAATTTTTCTTGTACTTCAAGGTCGCGAAGGTCTTGTGCCTCAAGATCTTGCGTCATATCTTGTACGTTGCCCCTTTCTCCTTGAGATCGGTTCAAGCGGGTGATGGACACCGGCTTAAATCTTCTCTTGGCAATGTCAGTAGCTCTTCTCATTACGTCGAGAGGTAAATTGTTCTGCGTCACCAGCCTAAGCCTGCAACCCTCCGGAACCTTTACGCCTTTTGGCATTTTTCCTTTGGGGGTAAGGTTAATTGTCACAAACGGTATGGGATTTTCCAAGACAACATGCTTGCAAGTAAAGTTTTCTTTGTCCTTGATGTCCCAGACTAAATAACCTTTGTCGTTTGTCTCTCCATGGTTTTGCTGAACTGTGGAGCCACAGTATCGGATGCGACCTTCTTCATCGAGCATTTGATTTGTCTTATGAATATCTCCCAAAAATGCATAATCGTGTCCTTCAAAAATTTCTATGGGGTGCTCGCCATGAGTCATAATGTAGCCGGTGTCTGTTTTGACTCCAGAAATAGATCCATGATACAGGGCAATATTTACCTTTTCTGGATCAGCAGGAGAAACCCAGTTGTCTTCATCGAATACAGACAAGACATTTAAAGAGGCAAAATTATCTAATACCACCTCTCCGGAGTCCTTGAGTAAGTGAAGATTTGGGTGCTCTAGCGCTTCTGCAATTGGAGTAAGAGCGTCTTGCCTGCTGGCGTTCTTTAAGTTGCCGTCATGGTTTCCTAAGATAATATACGTTGGTGCGATTTCTGCCAAATTTCTAAAAAACTTAGTACACATTTCTACAAACTCTGGAGAGATTTGTGTCTTAGTGTGGGCAATATCTCCACAGTGAATAATGTAATCTACATTTTCTTCTCTTAAGGTTTTATATAATTTTTCAAAAACTATATTATACTCATAATGGTATTTAAGGTTTTTAATATGGGTATCTGCAATGTGAGCAAACTTCAAAATATATTCTCCTACTAAATGGCAGAAATTGCATTGATCAAGCTATCGTAGCTCTTCACAAATTTAGCTTTCTGACTTAAAACTGAAACTTCTTTCTTGGACATATCTCCAATGTCCCGTTCGTCGGGATACTCTATCTCTCTTACCTCTATTCCGTACTTTAAAAATAATTTTTTAATTGATTCTGATTTCTTTTCGGCATCAGGATCCAAAGCCATCAATACCGGGGTGTCATTATTCACAATTGTTCTGAAAAGCTTAGAGCTTTCACGAATGGTGGAACCTAATATTGGTACAGCATTTTGTGCTTTGATCGCATCAAATACACCTTCCACAATCGTAACCTCTTCTTGGAAATCCACATACAATTCGTTAAAAACTATATTTCTTGAAACGGGAGGATTCATGTATCTTCGATAATCATCCGAAAAGGTTCTGGCAATAAAATAGTTCAAATCACCCTGCTGGTTAAAAGAAGGTATTATGATGCGGTTTCTAAATGGACCTTCAGTAGTGTACCCCATTTTCCACTTTAAAATATCATATTTTCCGATTCCTCTTTCTTCTAGATATTTCAAGGCGCGGTTGTGAGCTTTAGTATTTGATAACCTTGTCAAACTTTTAAATCCTTGCGGCATTTCTAGTACTTGCTCTCGCGGTTCAACGATTACTTCTACTTCAAATAATCTATCAAATTCTCCCAAGTCCTGTTGGTGGCCACTAAGCTCCTTCCACTTCTCTTGTTGAGAAAAAGTCCCAAAACGACGAATGACGCGAAATAAATTCTTACCTCGCGCATCGCAAATCCAACATTTATAGACATTCTTCTCAACATTGACAGAAAATTTGTTTTTATGATGATTGCAGTACGGACATTCAAATAAATGCTCCTCATTAGATTTGTAGCTTCTGCCAAGAATGTCGTGAAGTATGGAAAGTTTCTCATTCATACTATTAGTATAACACGATATATTCTACGTGTCAAGGATTATTTTTGATCCTGCTTTAGCGACCACCACAGCGTCGGCGATATCGTAGCAATATTTTTGAACATTGCCATACCTGGTGTATTCTATTGGAAATTCTTCTGTTTCCAAAAAATGCTCCATTACTACCTCCTTTGCCTTCTTGCCTCTAGGTACTTTAATTCCGCATTTGGATCTAGCAGATAACGGAGTAATGTATTGGGGCTCAAGCTCCAACAATTTAAAACACAGCCAAGAAACGACACCATTAAAGTTCTGCAAAGTGGCCATTGTTTTGGCTGTTGATCCTCCTTGACGGAAAAACGTAAAGGCTTGTTCAATAAAAATGTTTTCTATATTTTTATTTTTTAAATTGTGAGTTATATAGTCTTCCACCACCTTTGCTTTGTGTAATAGCCCAGTAGTCTTTCGTAGGTCAATATAGTCGGTTTTGACAATTTTGTCGTCTTCAAGCAAGCAAACACCAATGATACTGGTGCTGACGTCTAATCCTAAGATCATTAAATATCCAATTTTAATTTAAAAGTTAAGTCTCTGTTTTGTGTTTTTTTAATAGGTGTGGCCATAGTAGCTATGCCAATTAAATTTTTGTCTTCGTCATAAATTCCAATTTTAGAAATATATGTAGTTTTTTGAAATTCAGCGGGAGGGTCAACATAAGAAGAGCTGACAATATTCTTTATTTCCAAATTTGTAGGCTCTGCATAAACATAAGCTCCTGTAGCGGGAGTAGTAACCTGATCAAAAGTTACATATGTTGGATTATTGGAGTGGTTCATCTCCCCTTTGTTGGCGTGCGCGAACATGGTGAGGGTGGGTATTTTATTTACACCTTTCATTTCCATTGAGTAACTGGATGAAGGAACTGTTCCCGCTGGTATAGTGTCGTTTGCACCTACCCCGAAGAATAACCATGACGGCTCCCTAAGATTACCGGGGTCATTTAAATAGTTTCGAGTTGTGCTGTCCAATTCCCACGAACCAGTCAAAACCAAAAAACCTTCATCATAGAGGGCAACCCCCGCACAAGATCCAGAGCCGGTGCTACCTTCTGGGCCGGTCTGAATCATCTGTCCGTTTCCAGTTTCATCTTTAAGGGTTCCGATAAGAGTACCTGATATATAAAAATTAAGCTCTAACGACGTGGCTTTGATTGAGCTACCGAAAAGGATAGAAGGTATAGAAATCAAGTTCAAGCGTTGTGTGGCCTTATCTCCCAAAGAAGAACTGTAGGCGAAGTGTGGACTTCTAATAATATAATTGTTCAGAGTATTTTTAAGCGCGTCTACTTCTGGCCTAGCTTGGCCTAGCTGATAA
>TARA_B100000963_G_scaffold360062_1_pt1 | contig 11091 bp, 6 predicted proteins | sample TARA_B100000963 | Tara Oceans TARA_B100000963 (sample SAMEA2622097) | marine metagenome | biome: marine biome (ENVO:00000447); feature: surface water layer (ENVO:00002042); material: "saline water (ENVO:00002010), including plankton (ENVO:xxxxxxxx)" | depth 5 m | reverse complement strand
ATAGCCTTGTGACGGATGAGACGGGCGATATCTACGTTATGGGCACCACGGGGTCACAGAATTTCCCGACAACCTCCGACGCCTATGGTCCGGATTTCGTTGGAGGGCCTTTTCTTGATTTGGGCACTTACAGTTTTTATGGATCATATGACAATGGATGTGATATCGTAGTCTCCAAAATTGACGGTGTAGACGGCTCGCTTGAAGCTTCGACGTTTGTTGGAGGCACTGAAAACGACGGAATAAACCTCGGTCAAAAACTGAATTACAATTATGGTGATGTATGCCGTGGGGAAATTGTCGTTGATCCGGCAGGTGCGGTGTGGGTGGCCTCAAGTTCTCGAAGCGAAGATTTTCCCATGGTGGATGCCTTCGACCCGGGACTGAGTGGCCCCAGTGATGCAGTGGTATTCCGCTTGTCCAATGATCTTTCAAACTTGGAGTTCTCCACGTATTTCGGCGGTGAATCTGATGACGCGGCGTTTGCCATTCAGTTTTCTTCATCAGCGTCGTTGGCATATGTCACGGGCGGGACAAAAAGCAATGACCTTCCCACTACTCCTGGGGCTTATCAACCTGATTTCGCAGGTGATGTGGATGGCTATCTGTTTTCCATTGACTATTCTGGCTCACCTTTCTTGTCGACGGCGACTTATTTCGGCACGGACAATTACGACCAATCTTATTTCGTGCAACTTGACACAGAGAATCGCCCGCATTTGTGTGGTCAGACCGTTGGCAGCGATATGGCTCTCGTAGGCGATGTCTACGATGCAAATCCCAATGGCAGCACGTTCGTCGTTCGGTTTAGTGAAAACTTGGAAACTGCGGAATTCGTCACCCGAATTGGACTGCCCATGACCGGTGTTGACATCAGCCCAACAGCTTTTTTGGTTTCTGATTGCGACGAGATGTACATCAGCGGTTGGGGCGGTCAAACGAATTCGGCCAATAGTGCATATGCCTCGCAGTCAACAACAAATGGCATGCCTACCACAGCAGAAGCTTTCCAACTCAGCACAGACGGAAGCGACTTCTGGTTGGGAGTGCTGGCTCCGGATGCAGTGGACTTGACATACGGCACCTACTTCGGTGGCCAGTTTTCCGAAGAACATGTGGACGGAGGCACATCGCGGTTCGACAAGAATGGTACGGTATATCAAGCCGTTTGTGCGGGGTGCGGAGGATGGGACGATTTTCCTACGACTGCTGGAGCTTGGTCTAACACTAACGATGCGGGTAATTGCAATCTAGGGGTTTTCAAGTTCAATTTGGGTTCGTTGGTGGCTGATATTGAAATTGAGGCTCCTGACTTAATTTGTTCAGGCGATCCCATACAATTCATCAACAATTCCATTGGAGGCACGAATTACGAATGGTTCTTCGGAGATTTGAATTCGAGCGATGAAGAGAATCCCGAATACATTTATGCCACACCGGGTGAATGGGAAATCATGCTCATTGTCTCTGACGTCAGTGGGACTTCGGGTTGTTTAGAGCCCGATACTGCCCTAGCATACCTCTTCATTGAAGAAATTCCGCAGCCTTTGATAGATGAAGTCCCTCCCATTTGCGAAGGCGAATCAGTCAATCTACAGGCCTACGGCACCGATGCTCTTCAATGGCAGGCGCATCCCACCCTCCAAGACCCAACTGTGTCCAATCCTCTAGTCACCCCATTAGAGACGACAACCTACACTGTGGAAGACAGCAACGAATGCGGAGTGGGAACGGCCTCGGTGACTGTGGTGGTAGACGTACTGCAGACAGAGATTTCACCAGACATGACCATTTGTAACGGTGACGTAGTTGAGTTAGAAGCTACCGGAGGCAGTGAGGTGCTCTGGAGTCCAACAACAGGCTTGGGGTCGCCGACCGCGGCCACCACCACAGCTAGCCCAACGGAGACCACTACCTACACGGCATTGATTTCAACCCCTGTGGGTTGCCTTGGAGAAGAAGACGTCACAATCAATGTAATTCAATCGGCACCGGGCGGCCAAACGTACCCAACAATCTACCTTTGCGCCGGACAGGGCGTGTTCTTAGAGGCTATGGAGGGAGACAGCTACCTGTGGAGTCCGCAAGGCGCGGTAACCAACCCTTACAGCCAAAATCCGTACACTGCCCCTTCGCAAAACACGACTTATTATGTCTCCATTTCCAATGCCTGTGGTGTTGGAACAGATAGCGTTTCGGTGGAACTAGTGGCGCCTACAGCATCTGCAACTGGCGGTGGATGGATGTGCCGAGGTGAAACCATGGAGCTCAGTTCCTCGGATGCGGTTTCATACACATGGTCGCCTGCATCGTTGGTCGCCGACCCAAACGCACAGACAACGGAAGTGTTTCCCTTAGAAACGACCACGTTTACTATTTATGCTACGGACCAATACGGATGTACGGGCAGTTCGGAGATTACGGTGTACGTATGGCAGGCACCTTATGTGGATGCAGGCCCCGATCGTGAGGTGAATTGGCTGGAAGAGGTCCGGCTGTTTGGAACCGTGGATTCCGATACGCTTTGGTGGTCGCCCTCAGAGAACCTGAGTTGCAGTAATTGTTTGACTCCAGAAGTGTACGTCACGGGTCCACAGTGGTTTGTGCTGGAATCGGTATCACCGGAGGGATGCATCGGCCGGGACAGTACTTTTATTGATGTCTTCTATCCCTTGTACACGCCGAATTCTTTTACTCCGAATAACGATGGCGTAAACGACGCGTTTTTTGTCGAAGGAGTGGAAAAAAGAGGTTACCGTCTAGAGATTTATAACCGCTGGGGCGAATTGCTCTTTTACAGCGAGGATCCAGCGGAACCGTGGATTGGCAATCACCAGGTTCAGGATACTGAGCATTTTGTCCCTGATGGGGTATACCCCTGGCGGCTGCGATTCGAATTACGAGACGGACCGAGGTTTGTCGAGGGGACCGTAACCTTAGTTCGGTAAATTTGGTGCTTGCAGGATAAGCGTGATTCGCCTAATTTAGGACCACGATTGCACGCCATGCGCATACTTGACCATTACCTTCATTCCCTTTTTTTGGATCATGATTGTGTAGTTGTACCTGGATTGGGAGGATTCGTATGTAATCGCCAACCGGCGCATTACGATGAAGGTCGTCAGGAGTTAACTCCGCCATATCGTGCTGTTTTGTTTAACGAGCGATTGATTCACCATGATGGGGTGCTAGCCCAGGCAGTATCGCTCGCCAAAAACATCACCTTTGACGAGGCTGTAAAAGAGATAGAGCTGGAAGTGGAGCAAATGAAGACCGAAGTCCTCAGTGGTAAAACGGTTTCAATCCATTTTGTAGGCCGCTTGTATAAAGGCAAAAATGATCGCGTCCAATTTTTGGCAGATGAGGAGATGGAGCGCATGCTGCGCTCGTTTGGCTTGCGCAATATACCGCTGCGCCCGATTGCGGAGGCGGTCGTCGAACGTCAGGCTCTTCCGCCGTCGAAGGGGAAGGTTGTTCAGATGCCAAAACCATTTATATCCGTCCCTTTGGCGCGTGTTGCCGCGGCGCTATTACTACCAGTGCTGGGAGGTCTCGGTATATTCGTGGCGGATAGTTGGGATGCTCAAGATGCGCGGATGAGCGCCATTAATTTATCCGATGTTGTGGCATCGTATGAACCTCGTTTTGAAGGAGAAGCGGTTCCTTCTTGGGATGACGTTGAAGCATTAGATGAGCCGGTTTCTGCTCCGGTTGCAGTAAAGCTGAGCCCTGTTCGCCCAACGACGGATGAGATTGGCATGCCAGCGGGATTGGATGAAAATCCGGGTCTTTACATGCTGGTTGCGGGTGCGTTCTCCGTGGAGTCCAACGCGCGAGTCCTAGCAAATGAATTGGTAGCGAGTGGTTTTAGTTCCGAGGTGTTCAAACAGAATGGAGGCCTTCACATTGTCACTTATGCGACCCACGTGGATGAGCAAAGTGCGCGGGTACATTTGCGAAAGCTGCGAATGCAGGCTATTTCACAAAATGCCTGGTTGAAGCCTTGGAAAGTCATCCGATGACGTGAGTGTGCTGCCTGATGCGGTCATTCTTGATTTCGGGGGTGTCCTGTATGACATTGATTACGATGCCCCTGTTCGTGCTTTTAATGCATTAGGCGTGAATGATTTTGCAGGGCTATACAAACAGTCAGATCAGTCTCCCGAATTTGATGACTTGGAATGTGGTCGCATTGCTCCCGAGGTATTTTACCGATTCATGGAAACCCAATGTGCTCCTGGGACAAGTCGGCAAGAGATTGTAGATGCATGGAACAGTATTTTGATCGGCATGCACCCCTCGCGGGTAAAGTTGGTACAGGCGCTGGGTCGTCAGACGCGACTTTACATATTTTCCAACACCAATGTCATTCATGCGCAAGCATTTGAGTCCTGGATAGAACATGCTTTTGGATTGAGCGCTTTTCGCTCCGCCTTTGAAGGTATTCATTATAGCCATGAATTGGGTATGCGCAAACCAGAACCTGCTGCATTTCTACATTTATGTAAAAGTCACGGAATTGCTCCGGATCGGACGCTATTCATTGACGATTCGGAACAGCATATAAAGGGCGCTTCACGAGCTGGACTGGAGACGCATTGGCACCATTCTGTAATAGAGGACATTGCGGTTTGGCTGGCGAACCGTGGTTTTGAAATCCCATCTGATGCTTTCAGAGACTAATCTTGAAGGGTTACAGCTAACATCTGGTTGTAAATTTCTTTGAACCGGTCTTTTGAGCACGGCTGCGCCCCTTGTTCGAGCAGCAAAAAGATTTCTCGTCCTCGTGCTTCAGGAGGATAGTTTTTATGACCCTGCGACCAACTAACTTTCCCAGCTTGCTCTCTGCATTGAATGACATGAGCTGTGGATTTTTTAAAGTGAAATACCCACAGGCTTCCTTCGCCGAGCCGGTGTTCGAGGCACATTATAGCTTCGGTGGCCCCATCCCAAAATCTCTCACTGAACTCATCAAGGTGTACCCCAACATCGGGGGAGCCTTCACTCATTTTTTTTTCCCAATCGTCTGCGGCTATACCTTCTGATGCGAGGAACTGGACAAACTCCGGGCGCACTGCTTCCAGCTCCTCGAGGGTGAGGCGGCGGTAGCGTCTCATACAGCCCCTTACTCTTTAATGCCTTCAAGCATCATGAAGAATGCGTATTCCATGGCCGTTTCTCGCAAGCGCTTGAAGCGTCCGGAAGCACCGCCGTGTCCGGTTTCCATGTTGCAATCCATAATGAGCAGGTTGTCGTCGGTCTTGATGTCGCGCAATTTGGCCACCCATTTTGCAGGCTCCCAGTATTGGACTTGGCTATCCCAGTAGCCCGTGGTGACCAGCATGTGGGGATATTCCTGCGCGGTGATGTTATCGTATGGGCTGTAGGACATCATGTAATCAAAGCTATCCTTGTTCTTGGGATTGCCCCACTCATCAAACTCGCCTGTGGTTAACGGAATGGTTTCGTCTAACATCGTATTGATGACATCGACAAACGGAACGGCAGCAATGATGCCATTGAACAATTCTGGTGCCATATTGATGACAGCACCCATCAACAAGCCACCCGCGGATCCGCCCATGGCGTAGAGGTGATCAGGCGACGTGAAGCCGAGTTCGCACATGGCTCGTCCGCAGTCTACAAAATCTGTGAAGGTGTTCTTTTTGTTAAACATCTTTCCGTCTTCGTACCACGATCGGCCCATCTCCTGCCCCCCTCGGATGTGGGCCATAGCATAAATAAAACCGCGGTCTAGCAGGCTTAAACGCGTACTGGAGAAGCCGGCGTCCATGCTGTATCCGTAGCTTCCGTATGCATAAAGCAAGAATGGATTCTTTCCGTTCTTCTCCATGCCCTTACGGTAGACAATAGAAACAGGTACCATGGTTCCGTCCCTTGCCTCAACCATTACACGTTCGCTCTGGTAGTTCGCGGGGTCAAAGTTGCCGCCTAGGACTTCTGCCTGCTTTAATGTTTCCGTTTCTTTGGTGGCCATATCCGTTTCGAATACGGTGCTTGGGGTGGTCATGCTGGTGTACCCATAGCGCAGGCGTTGGGTGTCAAAGTCGGGATTGGCACCGACGTAAGCGGAGTAAGCAGGGTCAGGAAATTCGATATAGTAATCCGAGGAATCGTCCCAACGCTTCACGCGAATTTGATTCAATCCGTTCGAGCGTTCAGAGACCACTAGGAAGTCTTGGAAGATGTCTACACCCTCGAGCAACACGTCTTCTCGGTGCGGCAATACATCATCCCAGTTGTCGTAGGTCGTCGCGGTGATGGGCGTACGGACTAGTTTAAAGTTCTTGGCGTCCCGGTTGGTCGTGATGTAAAAGTGATCACCGTAGTGGCTGCACCCGTATTCCAAGTCGCGTTCGCGCGGCTGAATGATTTGCCATTCGCCCTCCGGTGTGCTGGCGTCGAGGAACCTCCACTCGCTGCTCACAGTGGAGTAGCTACCAATCATCAAGAAGGCTTCGCTTTTGGTTTTACCTATTCCACACGAGAAGGTCTCATCTGTTTCTTCATAAATTACTTCGTCTGCAGAGGCATCGGTGCCCAAAATGTGTTTGAAGATGCGGTAAGACCGCAAGGTGATGGGATCCTTTTTAGTGTAGAAAACCGTGCGATTGTCGTTGGCCCAAGTTGCTCCTCCACTTATATTAGGAATGCGGTCTTCGAGGATTTGGCCGGTGGTTAAATCCTTAAACTGCAGAGTGTATTCCCGGCGGCTTACGGTGTCCACGCTGAATGCGAGCAAGTTGTTGTTGGTGCTAACGGTACGCCCTCCTACGGCGAAGTAGCTGTATCCTTCAGCCATTTCATTGACGTTGAGCATCACCTCTTCTTCTGCATCGAGACTACCTTCTTTGCGGCAGTGAATGGGGTATTCTTTGCCTTCTTCGTAGCGGGTGTAGTAGTAGTATCCGTTGTCCAATAGGGGAACGCTTTGGTCGTCTTGTTTAATGCGTCCAACAATTTCTTCGAATAGGGATTCTTGAAACGCCTCAGTCGGCTTTAGAACTTCTGTTTTGTAGTCGTTTTCCGCGTTGAGATATTCGACCACAGCAGTGGTTTGCTCATCGGGATTGTCAGCTTCTTTTTGCGAATCGCTCAGTCGCATCCAGAAGTAATCATCTTTGAGCTTGAGGCCGTGAATCTCTGTAATGTGCTCTTGTTTTTCAGCAGCAGGGGCATCGGAAAACTGGGATTCGTTAAATTCGGGCCGGGGCGAATTGTTCATGTTGGAATCAGAAGTTGAGCAGGAAAACAGGCCAATCGTTGCTGCGCAGGCGATGGCCAGGAATCGTAAATGGATTTGCATAAATCTGCGGTTTGGATCGTAAAGTTAAACGACTTCCCCCCTCGCAATACGTGCTTCTAAGGCTTTCAGATCTTCAGGGGTATCAATTGCATGAGTTGGGTGTACTGTCCGTCCGACGAGGATTTTCCAGCCGTGCTCTAACCAGCGTAGTTGCTCGAGGCGTTCTGCTTTTTCAAGTGCCGTGGGGTGCAGTTGGGTCAGGGCTTCAAGGGTTCCTCGGGCAAAACCATACAGACCCACATGTTCCAACCAAGGTCCTGAGCTTGAAGGCAGGGGCATTCTGCTGAAATACAAAGCATTTCCGTTGAGGTCGCAAACCACTTTGACCCGGTTGGTATTGGCTGGATTGGACTCGATTGATGAATTTGGACGTGCCAGTGTGGCAATGGACGTGCCGGTTTTACGTATGAGTTGTACGAGTTTTTGCAATTGCTCGGGGTGCACAAAAGGCTCATCTCCCTGTACGTTTACCACCCAGGTAGCCTTGAATCCTACCTTTGCTTCCCATTGGCACAAGGCAGCATGGCAGCGCAAAGTACCATTGGCTAATTCTGGGTCTGTCATCACTGCTTCGGCACCTGCTTCACTGGCGATTTCCGCAATACGCTTGTCGTCTGTGGCCACTAGGATGTGGTCAAATGAGACCGATTCTTGAACGCGTTGAATGACTCGTGCAACCATGGGTATGCCGGCTATAAGCGCCAAGGGTTTCTCAGGAAAACGAGTGGATCCGATGCGCGCGGGGATTACAGCGACGAGAGTGGCTGATCGTTCGGACATTAGTCGATTTGGTAGGTATACATCAAAGAGGTTAGGCGCGGGGCTTCCATTGCTAAAGGCCGTATAGAATATTCGGCATTGGTGACGTTACTGATGACCAATGAGAGTTTGTGGCCATTGGTCCATTCCCGTCCAATGCGTGCGTCAAAGACCCAGGGTAAGTCTGGGTTATCTTCAAGCCATCCCCTCACTCCCCAATTGATTCCTGAAAGGTTGGAGTCTTCTTCAAATTGAATGAAAGCTGCATCAAAGTTTTTCAGGGCGGTCTGATATCGTGCGCTCAGACCACCGAAAAACTTCTGGCCCGAAATCTGAACATCGAATCTAAAGACATGGGGTGAGCGATACTTCAGCAAATTCCCATCGGTATTGTAGCTCGTATTGTTGTAGGTAGTGGGCGCACCCTCAGGATCTGGGTTGTAGTTTTTATCTGGTGAAGTGCTAACGGGATTCGTGTAGGTGTAGCCAGTGATGAAGTCGGCTTGAAACTTTCGGGTTGTCCAACGCCCAGTTATTGAGGTTTCAATCCCTGTAACACGGCTTTCACCCGTGTTCGCGCTCATGAATCCCAATCCATAAGCGTTATCCAAGTTCGGTAATTCTCCCTCATCTGGCCCCCACTGCCCAAATGTGAACTCAATGTAATCTTCGTAATCTTGACGGAAGAAGGCGAGGTCAAAAAAGCCGCCAATGTCCCCGAGTCGGGTGTTCTTGAAGCCGAATCCTTGCTTAAAGGCAATCTCCGTCGACCACGAAAATTCTGGCCGCAGCTCCTCATTCGGATAAATCTGCAAGGCACCGAGCCCGGTGCGAATGTAGCGCTCTGCGATGGTGGGAAACCGAAACCCTTGGCCGAAGCTGCTGCGGATGAAGGTGGCTTCAGCAACTTGGTAATTGGCACCTAGGCGAAAGACAGGCTTTCCCGCTCCCATATTATTGACGGAGAAGTGCTCGTAACGCGCGCCACCCGCTAATTTGAATCGTTCACCTAGCGCCTGATCCACCTGTATATAAGCCGCGCGGTTGGCTGCGGAATTGTTGCCATCAGAGGAGCCTCCGGAATACAACTCTGCCCTGCTCAGGGCAACCATATTGACCAGTCCTGTTGTCAGGTTCAGGCCCTCGATGCCCCATTGCTCTCCCGTGGCGTGAACTTGATATTCAGAGTAAACGACGTGGGAACCATTCGACTGATCATTGTCGTTATCGTTGTTGAGGTATTGCCACCGATTACGGATACTGTGCCGGATTCCTTTGGGACTCAGATATTGAATGTATGGATCCACCGTTCCAATGAGCTGGTTGGTTCGCGTTGCTGCGCCTTGGAAGGGATTATAAATCGCATCAGGAGCCTGCTCCCAGATTAGTGTTTGGAGCGACTCCCCAAGTTGCCAATTGGCATTTAGGCCGTAAACCAAACCTTCTACATTCGTTTCCCGTTTGCGCAGGTTGGCGTTGATTCGAGCGCGGTGCTCTGCACCGAAGCGATCGACGGTCCTGTCTAGTAAGTCAACACCTATCAGCGAGGGCGAGAAATGATAATCTTGTGCGCTCATTTCTGCGTTCTCTTCCGGGGCAAGAAAGCCATCGTCTCGGAGGACGTTCCCGCCAATCACAATGTCCCATTTGCCCAGTTGTTGGCTGTGCAAAAAGCGTAAATTAGATTGTTGCGGTCTAACGGTCCATGTTTTAGCTTGTTTTGATCGGGGGTCAGAGTAAAAACCGACTTGTCGGGTAATTCGAGTCAAGGGCCTTGCATCGGGAAAGCGGGTGCGGACATTGATGACACCGCTCAGAGCAGCACTGCCATACAAAACACTAGACGCGCCTTTTATGATTTCGATTTGTTCAAGATTTTCGAGCGGTAGGAAGCCCCAAGTTGGGCGTCCAGCATCTCCACTTAATACAGGGAGGTCATCAATCAATATCATCACCCGTGACCCTGCGCCGTAGCTGAACCCACTTCCGCTTCGGATTTGGGGCTCTCCATTGACAAAGGTCACGCCGGGGTTCATTTCGAGGGCAGTTTCCAATGTTGTGGTTCCTCGACTTTCTACAATGCGCGGAGGGAGTACGTCAACTGACACAGTCACTTCAGCAGCAGATTGCTCGAAGCGACCAGCAGATACCACGACAAGATCGAGTGCTTCGGCGGTTGCTGCGAGCGACCAATCTATGAGGTAGGTGTCACCGGCCTTTAGTTGGGAAAAATCTCGGGTTAAGGTTTCCATTCCGATGTAACTGCACGATAGCGTCACGGGCTGACCTACCCAGGTGCTCAAGTCGAGGGTGTATGTACCGTCCGGTAAGCTTACGTTTCCTAGTACGTCTCCTGTCGAATTTTTTGCTGTAATGAAAGCTCCGGGTAGGCCGAGTCCTGCTTCATCGAGCACTTTTCCAGAAATGGTTTGCGCGGAGCCACAAAGGGCGAAAACCAATGCAAAGAGCAGAAACAAATGGCGTAGCATCATATCTGCAAGATGCAACATTTGAACGAAACTGAGTTTTGGCCCCGCGGAAGACAATTGAACAGCCAATAGCATACGTTTCGAAAGAACTTGCGGTGTGGATCGACTGGAAGCGTGGTGGATATTGGCTGGAGTCCCGGGCTGGGGGGTTAAGAAGGTTCAGCATATGGTGCGTCAAGCGGGATCATTGGAACTTGCTGTGGAACTTGCCTTAGATCACATCCCAAATACTGATCATTGGCTATGTGAACGGCTGGAGGTTTTGCGCAGCGAAAAGATTCGTGGGAGCTGGGTAATTGCATGGGATTCAGCGGATTATCCGCAGAGGTGGAGGGAGCTTCCAGACCCTCCACTGGTCGTTTTTGGGCGTGGGGGGGCATTCAAAATGGCAAATTCGAATTGCCATGTAGCTGTTGTCGGAACCCGCAACTGCACAGCGGAGGCTCGACACGTAGCCTTCAAATTGGGCAAGGCCTTAGCTCAAAGGAGGGCAATAGTTGTTAGTGGTTTGGCCCG
>TARA_B100000963_G_scaffold157591_1_pt1 | contig 11095 bp, 8 predicted proteins | sample TARA_B100000963 | Tara Oceans TARA_B100000963 (sample SAMEA2622097) | marine metagenome | biome: marine biome (ENVO:00000447); feature: surface water layer (ENVO:00002042); material: "saline water (ENVO:00002010), including plankton (ENVO:xxxxxxxx)" | depth 5 m | reverse complement strand
AGTCGCTGGCAGGAGACTAAAACTGCGTTGCTAGAAGGCCTTAACGGAAACAAAAAGACCGTTATGGGAGCAACTCTAGAAAATACTAGAAAGTATTTGGCAGAGACAGCAACAGCAGGCACAACTTCAGCCGGTAATGTCGCAACTCTTAACAGAGTCATTTTACCAGTTATCAGACGTGTAATGCCAACAGTTATCGCAAACGAACTTGTTGGAGTACAACCAATGACTGGACCAGTGGGTCAAATCCACACACTAAGAGTCCGTTATTCGGACACTTTTAACGCAGGTGCATCAGGTGCAACTGCAGGTGAAGAAGCACTTTCACCATTCAAGATTGCTGAAAGTTATTCAGGTGCAACTAGTGGTAAAGCAGATGCTACAGCCGCTAAAGAAGGTGTACCAGGTAACAAACTAAGCATCCAGATCTTAAAACAAACTGTTGAAGCGAAAACTCGTAAGTTGAGTGCTCGTTGGACGTTTGAAGCGGCTCAGGACGCACAGTCACAGCATGGTATTGATGTTGAAGCAGAAATTATGGCGGCACTAGCCCAAGAAATTACTGCTGAAATTGATCAAGAAGTTCTTGCTTCACTTAGAACACTTAGTGGTACAGCCGTTGAAACATACGACCAAGCCGCAGTAAGTGGTACAGCAACTTTTGTTGGTGATGAGCATGCCGCATTGGCAGTTCAAATCAACAGAGCGGCTAACTTAATCGCACAGCGTACAAGACGTGGTGCTGGTAACTACGCAGTGGTATCACCATTTGCGTTAACAGTACTTCAGTCTGCAACAACTTCAGCGTTCGCAAGAACAACTGAAGGTTCGTTTGAAGCGCCAACAAATACTAAATTTGTAGGTACATTAAACAACGCTATGAAAGTATATGTTGATACATATGCTGGCGACGGTACAGCAGTACTAGTAGGTTACAAAGGTTCATCTGAATCAGATGCACCAGCGTTCTACTGCCCATACATTCCATTAATGAGTAGTGGTGTTGTAATGGATCCTGCTACATTTGAACCAGTAGTAAGTTTCATGACTAGATATGGATATGTCGAGTTATCAAACACTGCAAGTTCACTTGGTAATGCAGGTGACTACCTAGCAAATGTTGCGATTACAAACGGTAACGTATCATTTAGTTAATAGGTATTTTACAAAATTGTAGAAATAGGCCCTTCGGGGCCTATTTTTTTGGCTAAATATTTGTACGTTCATCCTACGGGACGGAAGTAGCAAAAGCGAAGGAACGCACTTAACTGTAAAAGGGAGAGTGTCGTGAACTACAAAGACTTCGAAATCGCTCGTAAAAAAATCAAGACAAAACTAGCACACAAAGCAATCCATCGCAAACAGATGGAAAGACCACTGTCTAGACCACGCTGTGATAAGAATATTTTAAGTACAGACCCAAGATTACAAAAAATTTAATATTTTGGTAAAAAAGTGGTTGACTTTATATTATAATATGCTATATTAGTATTAAGCATTAGGAGAGTAATTAACTCTTAATTATAGTGCAAGGAAGAGGCCTTTACCAGAAGGGTCGAACTTGACTGTCCAGGGGTGGTACCCAGGGTTTGTAGTAGAAATACGCAGGCTCACATCGCACTCACTAGCGGGGATAGGTTGTACGTATTAGAATGGTATTCCGGTACGTGCTTGTAGGTGTAACCAAGTCCTACCTATTTTGCTTATTTTTGAAAAGGCTCTTCGGAGTCTTTTCTCTTGACAAATCTCTCTTTTTATTATAAAATACATTATGCGAAAATTATTATTGTTAGTCACGGTTCTTGCCGTGTTTTTTTGTGGCCGAAGTTTGGCCGAACCTTTAGAAATCACAATAACAATTCCAAGAACAGCAAGTGATTTAGCAACTACAACATATACATATGATGTTATAGGTGTTGATACTCCTGTTGAAACAACTAATGGAGTTAATATTGTACAAAATGGACCTCCAGGACAATCTAGTAGTTTGTTTATAAGAGGAACAGAAAGTGATCATAGTTTGATTACACTTAATGGAATACCAATTAAGGATCATAGTACACCTAGTGGAGCAGATGATTTTAGTCAGCACAACTTGATAGGAATAGACTATTTGACCATTATAAAGGGTCCTATGAGCAACACACACGGGCCTAATGCCGCAGGTGGTGTTATTGATATGCACTCAAACACATACGGCCAAAGTTATATAGATCTAAGTATAGGCTCCAATAATCTTGTAAGCAAAGAAATAAGTGTTGTTGATAATGATCAAACAGATAGGCACAATTTTAAAATTACAGCCAACCAAACAACTACAGATGGAGTAAGTGTATATGCTGAAGGAGAAGAAAAAGATCCACATGAAGCAAATACATTTAACATATCATATGATTATATAGGAAACAAATATATTCTAAAATTAAATAAAATTAAAGACACAAATGAAATGAGTCTTGATAGTGGTTCTGCTGATGTACTAAATTACACAGGAGATTGGGAATGGAATAATAACCAAATTGACTTCCAAATGAAAAACACAAGAGTTGTTTTGAACAACAGCAAACATGATAGGTCTTATACTAAAAACGGTGTTGTTGACACTTACAATAGTGAAAGCAATACATATCTAACACAACATACATTTAACAAAGACACATATGATTATTCTGTGGGTTGGGAATACAATGAAGCAAGTGCAGACTTTTCAACAAATATAAACAGTTATCAAAGTAGTGTGAATGAAAACAGATATACAACTGGATTGTTTTTTGAAGTAGACAAAGAATATTTTATGGGTACTATTTTAAGTTTCAGTAGTAGATTTGACAGCATAAGCGACTTTGAGAATCAGATAAGTTCTAGAATAGGTATATCACATGATGGTTATAGAGCAAGTTATTCACAAGGTTATAGACTGCCAACATTATATGAAATGTATGGTATTGACAGTTATGGATATCAAGGCAATGCAAATTTAAAATCTGAAGATATAGATTCATACGAAGTGGGATATAGAAGAGGCAACTTTGATACTGCATTATTTTACATAGAAGAATCAAATGCTATTACATATTCTAATTCATCTTATGTAAATGTTGCAGAAGGTGGCGAAAGCAAAGGTGCGGAAGTAAGTTACAGTAGATCTATTTTAGGGTATGATCTTGCATCAAATGTAACATATACTGAAGCAAAACTTAATAATGGAAATGAAAAATTACGTAGACCAACTTGGGTAAATAATTCTAGTATATCAAAAAATATTAATGATTTGAATTACAAAGTGTCAATGAATTATTATGGTGATCATAAAGATATTGACAGTTCAACATTTCAAACAATTGATAAAGATAGTATTACTACTTTTGATTTAGAACTAAATCAAATAATGGAAAACAAAATGTTTTACTTAGGATTATATAATATTACAGATGAAAAATATGAACAACCAGATGGTTACAACCAATTGGGAATTAATTTCCAAGCAGGTATTAGAATAACAATGTAATGAATAATTTATATTGGTTCTTAGGATTCATATTAGTATTAGCATTAAGTAGAATTATACCACATCCACCAAACTTCACTCCGATAATTGCTGTGGCTGTTTTTGCACCAAGAATAATCAGTCATATTCCAACAGTAATTTGTGCAACATTACTTGCTATGTTTATAGCAGATATGTATTGGGGATTGCATAGTTATATGATATGGACTTATAGCAGTATTGCTTTGTGTACACTTTTTGCAACCAAAATAAGATTACTGCCTATGTCATTTATAGGACCCATATTATTCTTTATTGTAACTAACTTTGCAGTGTGGACAAGTGGATACTATGGATTGACTATTCAAGGCTTGTTAGCATGTTATATAGCGGCAATACCGTTCTTTTATATGACACTGTTAAGTACATTAGTATACGTTTCTTCTTTCTATATCATTGAAAAAATGGTGCTCACGCAGGTTAAACATCGTACTTAATTTAGTTTGATAAATACTTGTGTCGATAATCGTGCCGTGCAAACGGACTTATGCAGAATTGACCCACTGCGTATTACTTAGAACGTAACAAGGAGAAACAAATGGGAAGACCATTAAATAAACGACTATTTGGTGTAGCAGGCACAGGCCCTACAGCAAGTGGAACAGAAATCAAAGTAAATTTTCATAACGGCTCAGCAGTTAAAGAAGGCTACATTGTTAAGCAATTAGGATCTAAAAAGTTTCGTTGCGAAGAAATTGGTACAGCAGGTACATTTGATTGTACTTTAAAAACTGGTGTATTACCAGCGGCTTTAAGTGCAGGTGAAATGAGTATTTCAGTACAAGGTGCAGATTCAGAAACATATGGCGTAAGTAAAATTACAGGCAGAAAAGTTACTGTTGCTTCACCAAGTGCAACTGGTTCAAATGCATTAGCAGGAACATCTTTACAATTTGCTCTAACAGGTGCCGCGGCATCAGGAATTGTTAGAATGGAAGAAGCAGGCGATGATAACACATTATCTGGTACAGATGATGATGATTTCACTGAAGATGCATAAGGACTAACATGGGTAGACCAGTTAATAAAAAGAACTTTGGAGCAACTGGCGTTGATGCGGCCCCTACAATTCCAATCCGTTTTCATGATGGATCTAGTTTAATTGAAGGTAAAGTTGTAAGTCAACGAGGTAACGGTAAGTTCCTATGTTCTAATGATGCTGGAAATATTACAAGAATTTGTCGCTTGGTGAATAAAATTTCACCGAGCGCCGAGTTCGAAGCATCGTTAATTGGCATAGCCCCTGGAAGTAGTCCAAAAATTATTAAGAAAGTACATAATAGAACAGCAGTTGATTTCGATGGAAATAGATTTACATGGGAATGTCAAGATGATTCTACAGAGTCATTGATGATATTAACTGCGATATAGGTGAAATAAATGAGTGCAAGTGTTGTAAGTATACCAAATGATGATTACATGATAAAAGTAACTCCTGGCGGAACAATTACTTTTGATACAGGACCTGTACAAGGTAATGTTATTTTTACAGGTAATTTTACAGTTGGCGGACAACAAACAGTAGTTAATTCAACGAACTTAGATGTACAAGATAATATTATCACAGTCAACCATGGTGAAACTGGTGCTGGTGTTACTTTAAACCAATCAGGTTTGCAAATTGATAGAGGTACAGAAACCGACGCACAATTTGTTTTTGATGAAACTATGACATGGACAGATCCGGTAACTGATACAAGTATTACAGGCGGATTTGTTTTTAAAAATGTTGCAAATTCATTAGTAGGTATAAGAACAGTAAGTATTAACAGTAATGGCGGTGATTTATATTTGATAAACAGTGGTTCTGGTGTGATTAGTGTAACAGGTACTAACAATTACGAAGGTAATGTTACAGATGACGACCATATACCTAATAAAAAATATGTTGACGATGAAATTGTAACGGCATTAACTAGTACATTCCAAAGAAGAATTGAAGAAGGTAGCGTTACAAAATCATTTATTGAAGTAAGAGATCAAGAAGTATCAGGTGTACAAAGTGTTATAAACTTAGAACTTGATAGTGTAAATGTTGGTAAAGTATTTAAAGATAGACTTGAAATTCAAAGTCTTAGAATATCAGACAACATGATTGAAACAACAGTTTCAGATGCAGACTTAGTTTTATCTGCACCAGGAACAGGCGGTGTTAAAGTTAGAGATAACATGACACTAACATCAACTCCTGCGATTGATGATGCATTAGCAGATCCAGCAGGTCCAGCAGACGGATTAAAACTTTATGTAAAAAATCCTGAAACAGGTGGTACAGGTTTGTTTTTCAAACATGCTAACACTGCTACTGGAGAAATAATAAGTAGAAAGAATGCTCTTTTATTGAGCATGTTATTTTAAGGAAAGAAGATATGGCCATAGCATCTACAGCAATAGCGAGTACAGATACAGACTTACTACTTGTCCCAGGCGGCAAATCTTATGCTGTTTTGACAATTATGGTTTGTAACATTGACACACCAAATCCAGTTCATCAAGAACACGGATTAACAAATTTTGATTTACACTTTGTAAAAAGCGGAGCGGCAAAGAGTAATACAAATAAAGTAATTAATAACTTACAATTACCTGCAGGAGAAACATTTACTTTTGATAGTGAAAAAATTGTTTTAGAAGCAGGCGATAAGATTGTAGCATTAGGAGAATCTCCTACAAACTTAGTTGCAACAGTCAGTTTCTTGGAAGTGTAATATGAGATTGATTAAAGCACAAAGCACTAACTTAAGAAATATTAGAGGCACAGGAATAAAATTTGATATAAACGGCCTAGGTAGAATTGGCGGTGAAAAAGCAATGGTTGTTCCTATAGGTAGTACATCTGAAAGACCAGTATTTGCAGAAGCAGGACAGATTAGATATAATACAGATGTAGATGCTTTTGAAATGTACTCAGCAGGAAATTGGGGAGAGATACGTAAAAAAGAACCCACTGAAATTGTACAACAAAATTTAGGAAACGGTGACGGAAATGAAACAGTGTTCGGACCATTAGTTAACGGAGATGCAAACTTTCCAGTACCTAGTGCGGCTCGTAATATTTTAGTATTTGTTGAAAATGTTTTCCAAATAGCAACTACTAACTATACATTAGTACAAAATCCCGCTGGAAAAGCGGCTGGTTACTATATTTCATTTAGTTCTGCTCCAGATGTAGGTAAGCCGGTGACGGTATTACATAATTTTGATAAATAATATTGACTAGGAGACTAAAGAATGGCATCGTTAAAATCATTACTAGGAAGTAGAAACTTTACACAGACGGAAATCAACCTTGAACAAGGTAGAATATATTCATACACAAACGGTACTATGTACTCTAAAATGTGTAACGGCTTTTGCTTTGTAGCGCCTTCGAATGGATCAGTAACTATTGATTCTTGGGGTGCAGGCGGTTCAGGTGCAAGAATGTGTTGTTGTGGTGGCGGTTTGCCAGGAAACGCGGCGGCATATACAAGAAAAGCACATAGTATGAGCAGTGGACAACGTGTATGCGGATGTCTAGGAAAATCATGCGGTAATGCAAGTTCTTTATGTTTTAGAGGTTGCGGTGAACCTACTATGTATTGTTGGTTCTCATCAGGTAGCAATGGTTGTGTTTGTACACAAGGTGGTAGAGGCGGAATTAGTTTTTGTTCAACTTCTCCAAGTTTATATTGTTGTTATCGTGCTAATGGTTTTTGTACAACAAACAGAGGTCCAAACTGTGGACTAGTATGTAATCAATGTTCAGGTGCATGGATTGCAAATAGTTATGGTGGAGATCTAAACTGTTGCGGAATGAAATCATGTTCAAGTTTCTTAGGTTGTTATCCAGCATGTACTTGTATGAAGTACTATCATGTTGCTGTACCAGCAGGCGTGTTTGGTAAAGACGGTGCTATGATCACATACACAACTGAATCAGATAATCCATACTCACGTTGGTCAGGAATGGGAATTCACCAATTTAGTAATGCATTGAATGCGGCAAGTAGAAATCCATCAAGAGGTGTTTATCACGGTAGTTGTTGGATGGGTAACAGAGCATGTCAGTGTTACGAACACATTGGTTGCGGACACTTTGTACCATACGGAACAGGTGGACCAGCGTCTAACCCATGTCCGGGTGTTAGAGATCACGGATGGCGCGGTGGTGACGGTGCTGTACGTATTAAATTTATCGAAGGCTAATCCAAAAAATTCAAATAAATACTGTGTCAGGAGAACGTAAGTGGCACAAGTAGGTAGAATATCTGGTCCGTTATTAACGGCCAACCTTGAACGTCAAGGTAAAGATCTTGATTTTAGAAATCAACAAACAAGTACACCTTTATTAAAACTTAAAGTTGGCACTAACAAAATAGGTGTCAATACAACTTCTCCTGCGTTTCCTTTACATGTTAGTGATACAATAAGAAGTACTGAACTTACTACGCCTACTATGAGTCCTGGAAATTTTACTATTTCAGGAAGCGATATAAATGCTTTAACAGGTTCAATCAATATTAAAAGTGATGTAAGGTCAGCAGGTATTCAAACACAACAACTTTTAATTCGTGATAATAGAATAAGCAGTACTGTTACAAATGCAGAAGTAAATTTATTACCTAATGGCACAGGAACAATAGAATTACAAGCAAATACAAATGTAACAGGAAATTTACATGCATCAGGAAATATTACATTAGATGGTAATTTAGTTTTTGGTGATACAGGAGATGATAGTACACGACTTGCAGACACAGTAAAATTTAATGCAGATATTGATAGTAATATTATACCCGATGTAAATAATTCATTTGATCTTGGAGCAAATTATGCTAAATGGGATCAATTAAATTTTAATACAATAGAAGCAACTAATGTGTTAGGTAATAGTATTTTCCTTGAAAACGGATTAGTACAACCTGCGTCACGAGTAGGTAATATATTTTATGTTGATAAAAATGGTAACGATTCAAATGCAGGCGATCATCCTAATAGTGCATTTTTAACATTAAAAAATACTTTATCATTTGTGGATTCAAGTATCCAAGGACCAGTTGCTATACATATTTCAGCAGGAGAATATGAAGAAATATTTCCATTAACAGTTCCATCAAATGTAACAATTATTGGCGAAGACATGCGTAACGTTGTTATTAAACCAACAGTAGCAACAAATACAAACAATGCTTTTCTATTAGATGGTGAAACAACAATAGAAAATATTACCATACAAGATTATTTTAGTCCAGGATATGCATTTTCTTTTAAGCCTAATGCAACAGTTACAAGTAGAAGTCCTTATATTAGAAATGTAACTGTAATTACAAAAGGATCAGTTACAAGTACAAGCGACCCAAGAGGTTACGATCAAGGAGATGCTGGTAAAGGTTTGTTAGTAGACGGAGCAAGTGTAACTAGTTCAAGTCAAGAAGCAAGCATGTTATTTCACAGCGTAACATTTATAACTCCAGGAGTTGAAAGTGTTAAATTAACAAACGGTGTTAGAGTTGAATGGTTAAACAGTTTCATTTACTTTGCACAACAAGGTATGTTACTTGAAAGAGGAACAACAGGACACCTAAGCACAGATGGGTCAACCATACAATATGGTGCAGAAATGCGTCTAATTGGTAGTGCAAACGTTTACGGAGAATTTGGAATCAAAGCAGACGGTGCAGGTACAAATGCATATTTGATTAATCATAATTTTACTTACATGGGTGCAGGCAAAAGCACAGCAAATGATCATACTTTATCTATACATGCTAACGAAGTTGTAGAAATAAATTCTGGTAGAGTAAACTATGCAACTGTAGACGAAACCGGTAATTTTAGAGTAGGTACTGCACTTTTTGTAGACCAAGAAACTGGAAAAACAGAAATAGAATCTGCTAGTATCGACTTTAGTAATGTTGATACACTACGTATTGTTACAGCAGGATCAACAGTAACGATAGATGATACTAGGGTAAGAACAGATTTTATAAGATTAAGAGATAATAAATTAGAGAGTCTTGTAGGAAATTTAAAAATTGATTCAGCACCTTCAGCGTCTGTTAATATAAATGCAAATACAAATATAACAGGAAATTTAGATACATCTGGTAATACAACTATTGCAGGATCTTTGGTTAGTTTAGGTGATGCAGACACAGATAATATTAGTTTCAATAGTGATGTAACATCAGGAATGACTCCAAATGTAGATTTAGCATTTGATTTAGGATCAACAAGCAAAAGTTGGAAAACTGCATATGCAGAAAAATTAGAAACAGATGCATTTGATATCGAAGGCAATAGAATTACTACAAAAGATTCTAATGCAGATTTAGTAATAGGTGCTAATCCTAATCCACCTACTGTAACAGTAGGACCACTATTTAGTGTGAGGACAGAAGAAAATGCTCCAAGAGGATTAACATTCAATAACGATGGTACAAAAATGTTTATTGCTGGAGTACAAGGTGATGATATTAGTGAATACACACTATCAGTTGGATTTGATGTTTCTTCAACAGTAACTTATGTAGATAGTCTTCCTGTAATTAACAATCCAACAGCAGTAAAATTTAACTTAGATGGTACAAAAATGTATGTTACTGGTCCGGATACTAACTGCTTGACAGAATACAATCTCTCAACAGCATTTGATGTTTCCACAGGAGTGTTTAGTCAAAATTCACCAGTGTGGACCAACCTAGTTCCACTTATTGAAAGCGATACTTTTGGCTTTGACTTCAACAATGATGGAACAAAACTTTATGTTACAGGAAATCAAAGAGATAAAATTTATGAATTTGATTTACCTGGAGCATTTGATATATCGTCAATAACATTTGTGCAAGATTTATATGTAGGACTTATAGACATTGAACCATTTGGTATTGAGTGGAGTCCTGATGGTAAAAGACTGTTTATTGTAGGAACAAGAGGCAATGGCGTAGATGAATTTGAATTAACTACACCATTTGATATATCAACAGCAACACATGAAGGCTTTTATTCTATAGGTGGAAATCCTTCAGGAATACATATTTCACCAGATGGATTAAAAATGTTTATTTTGGGTAACCAAAATGACAAAGTTAAAGAATATTCAACAGACACACCATATAGATTTGTTGCTGGCGTAAGCAAAATTAAAATAGGCGGCCTGACAACAGGACAAGCATTTACACAAACAGATATTAGTACATTAGACAGCGGTGATGTAAATTCAGACGTTGGCGTTACAGATAATATAATTGTAAATTCAGATTCATTTTTGAATAATGTTGTAACTCCTTTTTTGCAAGTAGATGGTTTTGCTAATCTAGGCACTACAAGTTTTGTAGGAAATAGAATAACAACAAACGAAAGTAATGCAGATTTAGTAATGGCGCCTGCAGGCACAGGTAAAGTAAAAATATTGAGTGATGTTTTAGTAGAAAATACAATTATAGCACCAGGTGCAAACTACAGTTTTTCAAGTGCAACAATGGAAAAAACAAGTGGTGATAGATTAATAACAAACAATTTTACCACAGCACAAATGATTGCTGGCGATATAGTAATTGAAGGAAA
>TARA_B100000963_G_scaffold240726_1_pt1 | contig 11108 bp, 9 predicted proteins | sample TARA_B100000963 | Tara Oceans TARA_B100000963 (sample SAMEA2622097) | marine metagenome | biome: marine biome (ENVO:00000447); feature: surface water layer (ENVO:00002042); material: "saline water (ENVO:00002010), including plankton (ENVO:xxxxxxxx)" | depth 5 m | reverse complement strand
CAATAATTTAAAAGACTACCCATTTAAATCAAATTATTTAACAATTGATGATACTCGAATTCATTATTTAGATGAAGGACCTAGAGATGGAGAGATTATATATTTACTCCATGGTGAACCAACCTGGAGCTATTTATTTAGAAAAATAATACCCGAACTTGTAAACGCTGGTTATAGAGTCATTGCCCCAGATATGGTTGGTTTTGGTAAATCAGATAAATATATATCAACTAATGATTACTCACATCAAATGCATGTGGATAAGATGGCTCAATTAATAGTTGAATTAGATTTAAAAAATATTACCGCACATTTTCATGATTGGGGTGGACCAGTTGGGTTGAGAGTTTTAGCTAAAGAACCTGAGAGATTTGATAGAGTTATAGCAACTAATACAAGTCTACCCGCTACTGGTAGGGGCTTTATTAATGATTTAAGAAGTTTTCTACTATGGCCTGTTTTTAAATTTTCAATATGGTTGCAAGGTCCTGCAACATGGGAAGAATTTGTTGGTGGTGATGGCTTTGCGAATTGGATAAGATATTCGAAATATACTGATAATATAGATATAGGTGGTATCATGCAGACACTGGGCTCTGTATCTTATGAAGAGGCTTTAGCATATGAAGCACCATATCCAAATGCGACATATAAAGCTGGAGCTCAAATTTTTCCATATCTAATACCAAGTGAATTAAGGAAAAATGAAATGGCATATAGAGAAGTATTAGAAAAATGGGACAAACCATTTTTAATAGCAAATTCGGACAATGATCCTGTTACTAGTAATAATCCTGAGATTGTTAAGTTATTAAAAAGAATACCATCTGCTAAGGAGATTATAATTAAAGGCCCGGGTCACTTTGTTCAAGAAGAGGCTGGACCTCAATATGCTGAATTAATCATAAATTTCATTGATGGTAATCCTCAAGGATTTACTGTTAATGGTGAGATTTTGAATTAAAATTTTATTTTATAAATTTACAGATACAATTATTAAATGAATAGAGTTATAGAACATACTGGTTCCAAATATCCAATTATCCAAGCACCGATGGGATGGATTGCTCGTAGCCAACTAGCATCTGCAGTTTGCGAAGCTGGTGGTATGGGGATTATTGAGACATCTTCTGGTGAAGTCGATAATTGTAAAAAAGAAATTCAATTAATGTCAGAGTTAACCGACAAACCATTTGGAGTAAACTTGCCATTACTCTTTTTAAAAGATGATTCAATGGTTAAATTTTGTGTTGATGCTGGTGTTAAATTTGTTACTACTTCAGCAGGAGATCCAACAAAGTATGTTGGTATTCTTAAAGATGCTGGTATCATCGTATATCATGCAGTTCCCAGTCTTGGTGGAGCTATCAAAGCAGCTAATGCTGGTGTTGATGGTTTGGTTGTAGAGGGTACAGAAGGTGGAGGCTTTAAAAGTCCTGAAGAGGTTGGATTGTTGGTATTAATCCAATCTATTAAACAAAATTTAGATATCCCAATTATTGCTGCAGGTGGACTTGTAGATGGTTCGGGTATGGCTGCAGTTTTTGCTGCTGGTGCAGAAGGAATACAGATGGGAACAAGGTTTGTTTCAAGTAAAGAAAGTCCTGTTCATATTAATTTTAAAAATAAAATTATTGATTCAGGTATTGATGGGACAATGGTTCTCAACAAAAAATCAAAACCAGTAATAAGAGCATTAAAAACTGAACTTACCAATAATATAAATGAGAAAGGTGTTATGGATATGTCAGCAATGATGAACATTAAAGATCTTTATTTTGGTGGTGATATGGAAGCAGCTCCTGCACTTTCTGGACAATCATCTGGGCTTATTGATGAAATCAAGCCTGTAAAACAAATAATTGATGAAATTATTGACGAATTCAATTCTACTTGTAATAAGTTAGGCAATATAAAATTATAACCATGCCAAATAACAATATAATCGATGAACGAAATAACAATATTCAAATCTATATTAATGGTTCGTTTTATTTACGCGATGATGCAAAAATTTCTGTTTTTGATAGTGGTTTTTTACTCGGTGACGGAATATGGGAGGGAATCAGACTTGTAAAGAACGAATGGTTATTTATTGATGAACATATTGATAGGCTGTTCGAGGGATGTCTTGCAATAGATATAACTTTAGATTTATCGAGAGATGAAATTAAAGAAGCAATTTTAGAAACACAAAAGATTAATAATATGTCAGATTCAGCACACGCAAGAGTAATGATTACTAGGGGCGATAAAATAAAACCATTTCAACAACCGTCATTATCAACATCTGGTATCAACTTTGTAATAATTATGGAACATTCTGCTGAGAGTCCTAATTCAAATGGCATTAAATTAGTAACTGTTCCTCAAGTAAGAGGTCTGCCTATGTCACAAGATCCCAAGCTAAATAGTCATTCAAAATTAAATTGTATTATTGCTTGTATACAAGCTAACAAAGCAGGAGGAGATGAGGCTCTCATGTTAGATCCATATGGATTTGTAAATACTACTAATTCCTGCAATTTCTTCATTGTTAAAAATAATGAAGTATGGACTAGCACAGGTAATTATTGTATGAACGGAATTACAAGAAAAAAAGTTATAGAACTTTGTAGTGATAATAAAATTCCAATTTACGAAAAAAACTTTTCTTTGGTTGATGTTTATTCAGCACAAGAAGCTTTTATTACAGGAACTTTAGGATCTTTAACTCAGGTAATAAGTATTGATGAAAGAAGTATAGGGTCCCCAGATGAAGGATGGCCAATTACATCTAAACTAAGACAAGCATATAAAAAATTAATTAATGTCTAATAAAATTATTGCTATGTGGTCTGGACCGAGGAATTTATCTACCGCTTTAATGCGAAGTTTTGCTAGTCGTTCTGATGTAGACAATGTACTAGATGAGCCTTTTTATGCTTCATATCTAATCAATACAAAAAAAAATCATCCAATGAAGAATGAAGTAATTTCTAGTCAGCTCAATAATATTGATGATGTAAAAAATTTATGTCAACTTAAATTAGATGGTATTACATATCAAAAACATATGACTCAACATATTTTAGATGAAGATTTATCTTGGACTGAATCCTTATGTAATTGTTTTTTAATTAGAAATCCAAAAGAAGTTGTAGTAAGTTTTAAAAAATCTTGGGGTGAGGGTGATTTTAATGATATTGGATTTAAACAACAATACGATATTTTTAATTATGTTTTAAATCACATTAATGACTCTCCACCAGTTATAGATGCCACAAGTTTAAGAAGAAATCCAAAGAAAGTTCTACAAAATCTCTGTAAAGTGATAAATATTGATTGGGATGAATCTATGCTTAGTTGGAAACCTGGTATTCAAAGTTATGACGGAGTGTGGGCAAAACATTGGTATAAGTCAGTATTAGATAGTACTGCATTTAAGCCTTATGAAGATAAGGAATTGAAATTAAAAGATGATGAAAAAAATATAGTAGATCAGGCAATGCCAATATACGAAAGCTTATATAAATTTGTTATTTAATTTTGATTATCTGATTCTTCAATCTTTTCTCTTAAAAGAATTTTTTTCAAACTAATTTTATCTTTTAAGGTCATAATATATGCTGCTATTGATAATATTAAAATTCCAGTGGCTTCATATATTATATTGATTGCATTAAGATCTTTACTTTGCAAAATAATCATTCTGGTTAAAGCAGTCATCGCAATGATAAGAGGAAGTGTTACGGGAATACGATTATTTGCATAAAATGAGGCCACCATTCCTAAAACCTCAGCATAAATAAAAAGTAAAAATAAATCACTTAGGTTAACTGTTTGTACTTCAATTATTCTTATTATTTCAACAACTGTTGCAAAAATCGTAGCTATAGCAATAAGTAAAAGAATTCCGCGCTCAGTAATCCAAATGAATTTTTGTACTAAATTGCCTTCATTCATAATTAAAACTGATTCATGGTGTTATCTTTTCCTGCAGCTTTAAGTGCAGCTTCACCAGCAAAATATTCCTTATGATCATCTCCCATGTCAGAACCAGACATATTTTGATGCTTTACACAGGCTATACCTTCTCTTATTTCCTTTCTTTGAACATTGGCTACATAGCCTAACATTCCTTCTGAACCAAAGTATTCTTTAGCAAGATTATCTGTTGATAATGCGGCGGTATGATAGGTAGGTAAAGTAATAAGATGATGAAAGATACCAGCTTCTTTTGCTGCATCAGCTTGGAATGATCTTATTTTATTGTCTGCTTCAATTGCTAACTGGGTATCATCATATTTTTCATTCATTAAATCGTCTCTGTCATATTCTGATATATCTTTTCCAGAATCATTCATTGAATCAAAGACTTGTTGTCTAAAATTCAATGTCCAGTTAAAGGAAGGGCTATTGTTGTAAACCAACTTTGCATTAGGTATTGTCTTTTTTATTTCATTCATCATTTCAGCTATCTGCCCAATATGAGGTTTTTCGGTTTCAATCCATATCAAGTCAGCACCATTTTGTAAACTTGTGATTGAATCAAGAACACATCTTGCTTCGCCCGTTCCTTTTCTAAATTGATATAAATTTGAGGGCAATCTTTTAGGTCTCACAATTTTGCCATTTTGACTTATCATTACATCTCCATGATTCATATTTTCAGGAGTAATTTCTTCAACGTCTAAAAAAGAATTATATTGATCGCCAAGATCACCTTCCTCATTTGTTATTGCAATTTGTTTTGTTAGACCAGCTCCCAAAGAATCTGTCCTTGCCACGATAATTCCATCATCAACACCAAGTTCTAAAAAGGCGTACCTAACAGCGTTAATTTTTGCTAAGAAGTCAGCATGAGGAACAGTAACTTTTCCATCTTGATGGCCACATTGTTTTTCATCTGAAACTTGATTTTCTATTTGTATGGCACATGCACCAGCTTCTATCATTTGTTTAGCCATTAGATATGTAGCTTCTTCATTACCAAACCCAGCATCTATATCTGCAATGATTGGAACTATATGTGTCTCAAAGTTATCAATTTTTTCTTTTATATTTGGTTTTTCTTTTTCATCAGCATTATCAAGTTGCCTGAATAAACCACCCAATTCTCTAGCATCAGCTTGTTTTAAAAATGTATATAATTCATCAATAAGGCTCGCAACAGCAGTTTTTTCATGCATTGATTGATCGGGCAGGGGGCCAAACTCAGATCTTAGTGCTGCTATCATCCAACCTGAAAGATAAAGATATTTTTTGTTATTAGTTCCAAAATGTTTTTTGATAGAAATGAGCTTTTGTTGTCCTATGAAACCATGCCAGCAGCCTAATGATTGTGTATATGCTGAAGGATCCTTATCATAATCATCCATATCTTTACGCATTATTGAAGCTGTATATTTGGCTATATCTATGCCAGTCTTAAATTGATTTTGTAATCTCATGCGAGCTACAAACTCTGGATTTATAGTATTCCAATTGGAAGTTTTCATATTTGGTATAGAAGACGTGTCTTCTACATTGTTTGTGTATTTAGACATTATTTACCCCTGTATGTAGTGAAGTAAATAATATTAATAATAATTTGTCAATTTAAAGCAAAAGTAGCTTTATTAGGCGATTTTATGTGTAGTTATACTACATATATATTAAAATTTTAGAGTTTTTTAGAAAGACCAATATACTTAGACGGAGTAAGATTTAATAATTTAGTCTTAGAAGAGTTTGAAATTTCTAAAGTTTTAACAAATTGTATATAAGATTTTTTATCTAATTTATTTCCTCTTGATAGATTTTTTAATTGTTCGTATGCATCACTTATGCCTTCATATCTCATTATTGTTTGAACAGCTTCTGTTAAGACCTCCCAATTATCATCTAGTTCATTAATTATAAAATTTTTATTTGGTTCTATTTTACTCATGCCTTTAATGAGAGACGCAGTTGCTAAATAGGAATAACCAAATGATAAGCCGATATTTCTTAATACTGTACTATCAGAAAGATCTCTTTGAAGACGCGACTTAGTAAGTTTATCTGCAAAAAAATTATTCAATGCGTTAGAAATGCCAAAATTTCCTTCTGCATTCTCAAAATCTATAGGATTGACTTTATGTGGCATTGTTGACGAACCCACCTCATTCTTATTCAATTTAAGTTTAAAAATATTATTAGATATATAAATCCACATATCTTGGCAAAGATCAGTACTTATATTGTTAATTCTTATAATTGAGTGTGACATTTCTGCAATCCAGTCATGAGATTCAATTTGAGTTGTTAGAGGATTTTGATTAACTCCAAAGGATTTAATAAATTTAGAATTAATAGTGGGCCAATCAATTTTACTATTTGTTATTTCAAAAGTATGATAATTACCGGTTGCACCACTAAATTTCGCAAGTGGTTTTATACTTTTAAAAGTATTAATTTCCCTATAAATTCTTGTATTGAAAACTTTTAATTCTTTTCCAATCGTAGTTGGTGAAGCAGCTTGTCCGTGCGTTCTTGATAATAACGGAATAGATTTCCATTTTCTTGATAATGTTTTGAGTATTTTATTTAAATTTTGAATATATTTTAAATAATCTTCTGCACCTTTTTTTATCATAATGGCGTATGACAGAGAGTTAATATCTTCACTGGTTAGACCATAATGTATGAGATTAATACATTTTTTTAATTGTTTATCTTTGTTAAAAAAATCGGCGATGAAATATTCAATAGCTTTAACGTCATGATTAGTCACAGATTCAATTTTTTTTATTTTTAAAACATCTTTATCTGAGAAACTCTCTCTAAATTTTAAGATTTTGTTAATCGATGTTTTACTTAATCTGGGGAAATCATTTGGCAGTTTGTTACATAAAAATAACAACCAATTAATTTCAATTATAAATCTTGTTTTAATTAAAGTTTTCTCAGAGAATGATTCTCTTATTGGTGCAATTTTTTCTGCATATCTGCTATCTAGGGGTGAAATATTATTATGTTCAAATTTCATCAAGATTTATTTTATCATTGATTAGTTTGTATTTGATATAACGCCTCCGCCTAAACATATGGATTCATCATAAAAAACAGCAGATTGTCCTGGAGCAACACCGCGAATAGATTCTGTAAACTTTATTAAAAAACCTGATTTATTTTCTTTAACTATACATTTAACGGGTATATGTTGATGTCTAATTTGAACAGTACACTCTTTTGGGAATGAGTGTTCCATATTATTAATCCAAGATATTGTATTACATTCAAGCTCATCACTAAATAAAAGTTCATTATCGATTCCTTGACATACATAAACATGGTTTTTTTTAATATTTTTATCAAAAACATACCAAGGTAAATCTTCCTTACCTTTTACACCACCAATACTCAAACCTTGTCTTTGACCTTTTGTATATAGGGTTGCTCCATTGTGAGTACCTATTTGATTTCCGTATTCATCATATATTGGGCCTTTTTCAAGACTCATAAATCTTCCTAAAAAATCTTTTAAATTTTTCTCACCAACAAAACATATACCAACTGAGTCTTTTTTCTTAGAAACAGATAAATTGATATCTTCTGCAATTTTTCTTACTTCATGTTTATAAAGTTTTGATAGGGGAAATAAACATTTTTTAAATTCATCTTCTTTAACTTCATGTAAAAAATAAGTCTGATCCTTTTCTTTGTCTTTTGCTCTGCATAAGAAAATTTTGCCATTAATATTTTTTAATGCAGCATAATGACCGGTTGCTATAAAATCAGCACCTATTGATAAGGCATAGTTTAAAAATGATTTAAATTTGATCTCTCTGTTGCATAAAATATCTGGATTAGGTGTTCTGCCGGCTCTATGCTCTTTTAAAAAATCTTCAAATACTCTATCCCAATACTCATTAGAGAAATTTGCTTTATGAAGCGGAATATCTAATCTATCGCATACTTCAGATGCATCAGAGAAATCTATCACTGAAGAACATTTCTCTCCTGGTTCACTTTGCCAGTTTTGCATAAATAAACCTAAAACTTTAAAACCTTGCTTTTTTAAAAGATAAGCAGAAACTGAAGAATCAACACCTCCTGACATTCCAACGACCACTGTTTTATTTTCACTATTCATCTAATTAAAACAAATTCATTAATTAATATTTTAGGAGTATAATTATCACCGATTTTAACTGCAAACCTTAAACTGAGGGTTAATTATCCAATGACTTATAAAAAAATAAAAGTTCCAAAAAAAGGTCAAAAAATTTCATATAAAAATGGAAAGCTTAATGTTCCTGATAATCCTATCATTCCATACATTGAAGGCGATGGTATTGGGGTTGATATTACTCCACCGATGATTAAAGTTGTTGATGAAGCAGTCAAAATAGCTTACAACGGAAGTAAAAAGATTGAATGGATGGAAGTTTTCTGTGGTGAAAAGGCTACAAAAGTCTACACTAAAGATACATGGCTCCCTGATGAAACAATAGATGCTTTAAAGGAATATGTTGTTAGTATCAAAGGACCTTTAACCACACCTGTTGGTGGTGGAATTCGATCATTAAATGTTTCACTAAGACAATTATTAGATTTGTATGTATGTTTGAGGCCAATTAGATATTTTGATGGTGTGCCATCTCCAGTAAAAAAACCTGAAGAAGTAGATATGGTTATATTTAGAGAAAATTCAGAAGATATTTATTGTGGAGTAGAATTTGAAGGGAATTCAAAAGAAGCCAAAAAGTTACTTAAAGTATTAAAATCAAAATTTGATGTTACAAAAATAAGATTTGAAGAGAATGTTGGCATTGGTGTAAAACCAATTTCTGAAGAGGGTACCCATAGATTAGTTAAGAAAGCTATTGATTATGCTATCGATAACAATAGATCATCAGTCACTTTAGTTCATAAGGGTAACATTATGAAGTTTACTGAAGGAGCATTCAGAGACTGGGGATATGAATTATCTAAAAACTCATATGGTGGAATAGAAATAGATGATGGGCCTTGGCAAGAGATAATAAACCCTAACAATGGAAAGAAAATTGTAATTAAAGATGTAATTTGTGATGCATTTTTACAACAGATACTTTTAAGACCAACAGAATATGATGTTATCGCAACAATGAACCTAAACGGTGACTACATATCAGACGCACTAGCTGCAATGGTTGGTGGTATAGGTATAGCGCCTGGTGCAAATATTTCCGATCAACATGCAGTTTTTGAAGCTACTCACGGAACAGCTCCAAAGTATGCTGGTCAAAACAAAGTAAATCCTGGGAGTTTAATATTATCTGCTGAAATGATGTTGAGGCATATGGGTTGGATTGAATCTGCAGATTTAATAATTAAGTCAATGGATAGGACAATAAGCGCTAAAAAGGTAACGTATGATTTCGCGCGAATGATGACTGATGCTGATATGGTTTCATCTTCTGGTTTTGGAGATGAAATGATTAAAAGGATGTGATGATAAAACTATCTAGTGATAATGAAAGCTCATCTGACATTGGTTCGGTTGTATTAGAAAAAGATCCAGAATTAAAACATCCACCCTCATACCAAGTTATATTAATAAATGATGATTTTACTCCAATGGAGTTTGTTGTATTTGTTTTACAAACTGTATTTGGACATACACATCAGAAATCTACAGAAATAATGATGACTGTTCATACTACAGGTAAAGGAGTTTGTGGTATATTCTCTAAAGAGATAGCTGAAATGATGTCATTTGAAGTTAATTCAATAGCAAAAGATCATGGACATCCATTATTAAGCGAAATTGAACCTTTAACAGATTAATGTTTAGTAAAGAATTAGAATTATCGATCGCAAGTTTATTTGACAAAGCTCATGAGGCTAATATTCAGTATATTACTGTTGAACATTTACTTTTGATGATATTGTCAGACTATGAAGTAAAAGAATTCTTAAAATCAGAAAACATACAAGCAGAATCAATTAAACAAGATTTGAGTGAGCACTTAAAAGATTCAGTAGTAAAAAAAATTGATCAGCAAAAACCAGTTCAACCTACGTTAGGCTTTCAGAGAGTTCTTCAGAGAGCAGTCTTTCATATTCAGTCATCTGGTAAAGGAGTCGTAAAACCGATTAATATCCTTGTTGCGATATTCTCTGAGAAAGAGTCCCAATCAGTCTTTATCTTAAATAAATACAAAATCAGTAGATTAGATGTAGTTACCTTTTTATCTCATGGGCCAAAAAATGTTGAAGGAAGCTCTGAAGAAACCGAACACGACTATGATGATAACTCACAATCAAAATCAAACAAAAATGAATTCTTAATCAATCTTAATAATCAAGCAAAAAATAAGAAAATTGATAAAGTAATTGGTAGAAAAAAAGAAATCGAAAGACTGATACAAATCTTATCGAGAAGAAATAAAAACAATCCTTTGCTCGTTGGTGAAAGTGGTGTAGGAAAAACAGCTATTGCTGAAGGACTTGCATATCTAATTTCTAATGGTGATACACCTAACATTATAAAAGATTCTGTTGTTTATTCTCTTGATATTGCAGGTTTAATTGCTGGTACAAAATATAGAGGTGATTTCGAGAAAAGACTTAAGGGCGTTTTAAGTTTTTTATCAAAAGAAGATAAACCAATATTATTTATAGATGAAATACATACAATTATAGGTGCAGGTTCTGCATCTGGTAGTTCTTTAGATGTTTCAAATTTGCTTAAACCAGCTCTTGGTAAAGGACAAATTAGATGTATTGGATCAACAACTTTCCAAGAATATAGAGGTATATTTAATCAAAACCAAGCCTTATCAAGGCGTTTTCAAAAAATAGATGTTGTCGAACCGTCTTTTGATGAGTGCGAAGAGATAATAAAGGGTATAGTTGATGTTTACGAAGATTATCATGATGTTTCCTATACAGATGAGTCAATCAAATCTGCTGTAGAGCTATCATCCAAATACATTAATGATAGATTTTTACCAGATAAAGCGATTGACGTAATAGATGAGACAGGCGCATTTAAGAACATAAATAGAAAAAATAAAAAATCTATAAAAATTACAAAAGATGATATCGAAATGACTATATCAAAAATTACAAAAATTCCTGAACAATCTATTTCTTCAAGTGATAAGAAAAATCTT
>TARA_B100000963_G_scaffold234937_1_pt1 | contig 11112 bp, 9 predicted proteins | sample TARA_B100000963 | Tara Oceans TARA_B100000963 (sample SAMEA2622097) | marine metagenome | biome: marine biome (ENVO:00000447); feature: surface water layer (ENVO:00002042); material: "saline water (ENVO:00002010), including plankton (ENVO:xxxxxxxx)" | depth 5 m | reverse complement strand
CTAAACATTATGTAGAGTTTGGATTTAATGAAGGTAGAGTATTTTAGTTAGAGATAAGTAAAAGATTTTCTTTTCGAAGGATTTCTCTTGATTTTGCGTTATTAAGATATAGATATTAAATAACTTTCATGAAAAATTTTTCATTTTTGATTTTGGTACAAACCTTTTTTATTCCTTTGCCTGCTAAATTCAAATCCAACTCTTGATAAAAAATTTTTGGGTGGGGGGAGAGACGCAAGCGTTTTGAAAAGATTGATAAAAATAGAGGTGGATTTTTATCTTAATTCGAAATGATTGAAGTACATCGAGATCGCATAGATAAACTATTTTTAAATTTTGATAAGAATAGGGATACTAAATTATCTAAACAAGAATCATTAGTAGTTAGAAGGGATATAAAAAAAAGAATTTATAAATTAAATAATCCTGGAGCTTAAAGAATGTTTGAAGATCTCACTTATTATATGCTTAAAAAAGCAAAAGGAGATAAGAAATCTTCTCAAATTATTGAAATACTTTGGGATATAAAATGTATGCAACAGCAATTAAACTGTTGGGCCCAAATATCTATTATGATGAAGAAATTATTGTATAAATTTCTCTAATTAAATTGTGACAAGCATCTCATGGCTGGACAAATAAATCAATTGTCGAAGCATATGTTTATAAAATCGTCTTTTTTCAACCTTGATGGATTTTCTTTGGAAATACAAGATTTATGATGAATTTAATGATAATTATTCCAAATATGAAATTGGAAATAATATGAACTGAGATTTTGAATTAGGGAAATGCTTATAATTAATATTTAAAATCTTCCTCAATATCAAAAAGAGGCTATTTTGCTATTTTAATTTTGGGTTATAAACAGAGGGCGGTGTTTAATATTAAATAAAAAAGCGATAAGGCTACTGAAAACTTGATAATTCGAGCTCGAAGAAAACTGAAAAATATTTTATCAAAAGATCTATTGGATGAATTTTGGATGTCTAAATTTAAAAAAGAACATCTTAATCAAATGATTGAGAATGTATATTCTTATAAACAAAAAGCTAGAGCATTAAATTCAAATTTTTTATTTAAAAGATTTAAAGATCTAACTTTAAGGTTAACTTTTATGCATTAACATTCGCATCTTTGATTATTTCTTATATAAATATTTCTCCAATATTTACATCAAGGAATTTAGTTCATGTAAATGAAAAAAATGATAACGTTATTTTAATGATTATTCAGGATTTGTAGTTTGATCTTATATTTGTAAGTCCTTCTTAGGAATCAAATGATATATTTAAGTGAAGAAATTTTTTAGTATTGTAATTTTTATAATTTTTTTGCAACTTATATATTATTTATAATCTGGCCAAATGGAAAATATATTTATGAGGTAGTGAGAAAAAATTATTATTAAAGCAGATTATGAATTTGATAATTAAAAATCTTATTTAAATCTTAAATTAAAGATTTTAATTACTTTGATTAATAAATCAGTTTTTTATGAGTTGTTAATTTATATTTTTTATCAATATAAGTAATAACAATACCATCAAGATTGTTAACGTTTGGAATTTTATAGTCTAGATATTTTGCTACAGCTAATATTGGGCCTAAGTGAGTCACAACTGCAATGTTTTGGCTCTTAATTAAATCGAGATAATTTTTTAAAGAACTTATTACGCGTTCTTGCATAAAACAATTACTTTCTCCGTTTGGGTATTTTCTATCATTATTATTTTTTAGTTTAAAAATTTTTTCAACATATTTTTCAGGAATATTTTGTAGATAACCTCCATTTGTTTCTAGCCAATCACAATCTATTTTTATATCTTTTCCAAATAATAAAACGCTAGTTTCTAAAGCTCTTGCTGCATTTGAACTAACTATTTTTAACTTTAACTTTTGTTTTAGTCCTTTTGCAATATGCCTTAGGTTTAAACATTCTTTTCGGCCATCAAAACTAAGCTCATCTAATAATGAACCCGTTGAAGATTTAAGAAGATTACATACTGATTCTGCGTGTCTTATGAGGTAAAGCAATGGTTATTGATAAATGACATCTAAAATTTTATCACTCATTCTTTGGATACTATGGTTTTCTTTTATATCAAAATGCGAATTCTTTGATAATGTTTTACGTAATTCTTTATCAATAATGAGTCTTCGAATCCAATAAAGCCAACTACTATGATTATTCCTCGTCAATATTCCCGTTTCTAGATGTTTTACTACTCCTTGATATATGTATGCATCAGAAAAAATTGCTGGGATAAAAGACATTCCATAATCTAAATATTTTATTGGACTTTTGCAATTATGAAAATTATTTAATTCAGGTTCTTCTCCAGCTGCTAATGGAACGATTGCAAACCAAAAATCTGATTTTGCTAATTCTCTTTTATGATCTGAATATGATCTACTTCCTAAATCAATGTATTTGATACTGTCTCCGAGAATTCTTTTTTTGTCTGAGTAAACATTTATCTCAAGATCAGGAAATTCTTCTTGAATTTTACTTAATGCCAAGAGAAATTCACCTTGAAAATTATTAAATTTAAGATTATCTGCATTTGTAAAAACTATCTTTGGATTTTTAGATTCTTGTCTATGGATTTTTGGCGAATATTTTTCTAAGTTAATTCCATGTTCTATTATGATTGTTTTTTTCTTAAGGTGTTTCCAAATTAATCTCTCAAGAGGTAAATTGCTTGTAATTATGCTTGAAGAGAGTTTTAAAATCTCAAGTGCAATCCAATTTTCTTCTGAACTTCCATTGGAATAATCTGGGAACTCAAAAATATTATCATCTAAGTCATATATGATTTTTATTTTTAAATGATTGATTATTCTGACTACTTCAAGTGATAATTGATCACAAGATTTATTTAAAAATGCCACATCAAATTTCTTACTTATTAGTATTTCGTAAGTTACATCTTTTGGGTTTAAGATTTCATATTCAACAAGTCCTTTTATAGATAGAAATTCTAAAGGTTCAATTAATCTATTTGCTATTGATCTCCCAATCTGCTTAGGATCTACTAAGGAAAGTCTATTTAAAACAAGTACTTTGAGTTTCTTCAAATTATATTTTTAAGAACTTAATTATTTTATAGTAATCGATTAAGAATTTCTAATGGCTTTGTTGATTTTTTAAAATATAATTTTTGTAATATAAAATTTTAACAAAGGAAGTGATTATTAAAAATATCAAAGAAACTATTATGAAATACTTACAACAATAATCAATGTTATTTGATAGTATTTTTAATTAAATCTAAGCCACTTTTTGTAAAGCCATTTGCTTTATCTTTAATAAAATTTCTAAATTGATGTATGTGTTCTAAATTATAATGATATTTATTATTAATATCTTTAAAATCATCAATGTTAGAAATATATTTATATTCTTTTGGAAAATAATCCTGAAGACATTTTAAAGGGAAAGATAAAACTGGATTAAAATTATCTATTGCATTAAACAAAGGGATGCAGAAACCTTCATGTAAACTCAAAGTTATAAAACAATTCATATTAAGGATATTTTTATTAATCTCCTGATCATTTAATTTATGAAAAAATTTAATTCCATTTTTTAAAGATACATTGTATCTATTTTCTCCTAAATTATTATGGCTATCTTCTTTAGAGAAAGATGTAAATATTGATAGTTTAATATTATCCTTTGCATTTTTAATAAATAAATCTAATAAACAATTTACGTTCTTATGTTTACTAAGTGTCCCGCAATAATAAAAGTTCAATGCAGATCTTAAAGATTTTTTTTTATAATCGGCTTTGTTTTCAAGAAACAAGTTTATAGGAGGCATTATTATGAAATTCTTGGAAGCAATAAAATTTTTAGTTATTGCTCTTATAAATTGATTTTTAGATTCTGAAGAGTTTGCTATGTATAAATCGAAATCAAGAAGGTCATTAATATTAGATAATCCCTTCTTGCAACTATTAAATAATCCACTGCTATGAGGGAAAAACTTTGGAGGAGTTATGCCGTGATAATAAATTATTCTTCTTTTAAAGTTTAGTTCAAGTAATAAGTTTAATTTTATATCTTCTATTGAATAATGATAAAAAAGAATATTTTCTGAATTATGTTTTTTAATATATTCATCAAAATTAGTGACTCCATTTATATTTGAATAATGTGCGACAAGTTCTGTATCTCCAAAACTTTTAAGTAAATTTTGAAAATATAATGTAGAATTTCCCACCCCATCCATAGAAACTAGATTTTGAGAATAAATAATAATTTTCACATTAATTCCTCATAGACAAGAATTTGATTATCTACACATTTATCCCAAGTAAACTTTTGTATTTGATCTGGTTTTACAGACCCTAAAATCGGATTAATAAATATTTTACTAATTAAATCTGAGAGTTCTTTCACATCTCCCTTCTTACCATCATAGTAAGTATCTATTTCCCCAAAATATTCTTTTGCACATCCTTCGGAAGTAACTATTATTGGTATACCAAGTGCTGCCGCTTCTAGGGCTGCTAATCCAGGTGTCTCAAGAGTTGAAGGTAATATAAAACACGTTGCATTTAATAATAATTTAAAAAATTCTAGGGAATGATTCTCAACAGAACCATAATAATATACTGAATTATTACTATTCAATTCTAGGGATCTAAAATAACCTTTATCTCTAATATGACCTACTAAAACAAGCTTTTTTTTACTTAACCTACATGCTTCTATAAGGATTTTTTGATTTTTTCTTGGCTCGATATTTGCTAAACACAATATATAATCTTCCCAATCGTGAGGTATTTCTGAAGATCTATCAAATTGCTTTTCTTTGTAAGTTAACAAATCTGGTTCAAATCCATTATAGACAACTCTAAATTGTGACTTTTCAATTTGAAAAACTTCACTTAATAAATCCTTCTCTTTGTTTGAATTTACAATTATTCTATCTGCAATTAATAACTGTGATTTTATTTGATCATAATTATAGTTTTGGAGAGTATCTTTTGTAATCCAAAGAGAAGCACTTATTATTAATTTCTTTTCAATATTTTTTAGATAATTACAGAAATCAAATGACCCTCCCATACATGAAAAAAAATGAAAAATATCTGGTTCGATTTGGGGACTCCAAGTATCGAATTTATGGATATCAATATTCTTTTTCGTAAGATATTTATTGAGCATCTCGATCTGAATTTCCCCTCCTCCAGGAGTGAAATAAGCCCATGGGTAAGTTGCTAGTACTACTTCCATTAATTTAATTATTTTAGTCTTAGATCCTATTTCAGAAATCTATGTTTCTTATTAAATTATAAAATATAATGAGAACCTTTATTTTTATTCATCTTAAAGAAGATTTACATTATCAATTCAATTAATTTTGTAAATACCAATAACGTTATTTAAATAAGAATAAAATTTATAATAATCATTTGTTTAAAGTTCATGATTTGCGAAACTTCTTATTTATTTATTAATATAAAATAATTTACTATGTGATCCGACTTTGATCGATTTCTTCTGGGCTATTAATGACTTAAACTAGCTTAGTAAAAATTGTCAGTATTAATTTTTAACTTTTTGTATTTAATTCTTCAGAAGAAAATTCTTAATTTACTACATATTTTTTTTAGAAATTTGATAGCAAATCACAAGAAAACACTTATCTTCTGATTTGAAATAATAAACTTATAAATATTAAAAATCCCTACCCTCATTAAACCCATATTCTATATAGTGTTGTTTGGCAAGTTCTTCATTAGATCCGAATGTTTTCTGTAAATCAAAGTGAGCAGCAAGGTAAGATGTAGCATCAAAGCTAACTGTTCTATTTTCGCTATAGCCAAAATTAATGAAGTGATCAATCCCGGCTGATCTGTCAATCCCAAGGGCAGAAATCAAGTCGGAATGACTTGCAATATAGCCAAGCTCATCAAAATTATCCAAAGGTCTGTTTTCTCTATATCCATGATTAACATAATGATTAAAAGCTGAATCAGTGTTTGATCCAAAGGCTTGCAATAAATCGGGATTAGAAGCTAAATAACTTTTCTCATCAAAAGAACCAAGATTTCTTTCTTCATTTATCCCAAATTCAAAGAAATGAATTTTTGCTTTAGTGGTGTCAGAACCAAATGCCTTCATTAGATCTATATGACTTGCAAGATAACTTGTAGCATCAAAGGTATTATCTAGACCAGTAATTGTGCCTGCCTTTTGAGCTGAATAAGCGGTAAGTTTTTCTCTCTTATTCCCTGTAAGGATTTCAGAATTTAAAAGTATAGGTACAGTCGTTTTACTATTAAGCATGGTCAGCTCATCTGCTGCTACTGATATATCCGTAACTGTTAGAGTAAGTGCATTCCCTGATTCTATTATTCCTTTAAGGGTCTTCATATCACTGTCCTCTACAGTGGCGGTTAGTATTCCTGTCGTAAGAGCCCCAAGATCGTTTACCTTCGATACAGAGATTCCTCCTGAATTAACTATTATTGATTTATTAGCTAAACCAGTTATTCCAGATGATGCATAAGCTGTATGTAAAGCGGAGTACGACCCAGTTATGGTTTTGATAAAAGAAGTATTAATAATTCCGGTAGTATTTTTATCAAGAATATTTAGCAAGGAAGCATCAATGGATGCATCAGATATGATGATTGTTTCATTCCCTAGGCCACTGATACCTGAAGATTCATAAGCTTTATTTAGAGATTTGAATGAACCATTCAATGTTTTGACAGAAGAAGCATTGACAATCCCAGTAGTATTTTCATCAAGAATATTTAGCAAGGAAGCATCAATGGATGTATCAGAAATGATGATTGTTTCATTCCCTAGGCCTCTTATACCTGAAGATTTATAAGCTTTATTTAGAGCTTTGAAAGAGGCAGTCAATGTTTTGACAGAAGAAGCATTAACAATCCCAATAGTATTTTCATCAAGAATATTTAGTAAGGAAGCATTAATGGATGTATCAGATATGATGATTGCTTGATTTCCAAGATCGGAGATCCCCTCAGAATAGAAAGCTAAATTAATATCAAATGTAAACCCTGTCAATGTTTTGACAGAAGAAGCATTAACAATCCCAGTAGTACGTTTATTAAGAATATTTAGCAAGGAAGCATCAATGGATGTATCAGATATGATGATTGTTTCATTCCCTAGGCCACTGATACCTGAAGATTCATAAGCTTTATTTAGAGATATGTATGAACCAGTCAATGTTTTGATAGAAGAAGCATTAATTATTACGCTTGTGCTTTTATCAAGCATATTCAGATCATCAGATGAATATTTATGTTGTGTAATTGTATAAGAAATTCTAAATAATTCAGTTATGGTTTTACTTAAATCGGAAAACTCTGCTAACTCTATATTTTCAAGAATTGTTATCCCATTTGGAGACTTTGGTCGATTATCTTTGATTATCAGATTTCCATTACGCACGTCAAAAGAATATTCACTAAATAGTCCATCAAAAATAACTATATCTTTTCCTGATTTTCCATCTAACTTGTTTTCCCCTGAATTACCTTTTAGTTTGTTATCAAGATTATTACCAGCAGCATCTATATCTAGTGAACCTATTAATGTTATTTGCTCTACATTTTTTGGAAGGGTATAAGAAACAGATGTAAGTATTAAATCATTACCTTCATTTAAGTTTTCTAAAACGGTGTCTGATAATGAATCGATAATATAAGTATCATTTCCTGCTCCTCCAATTAAAAAGTCATTTCCATTCCCACCATTAAGATTATTACTTGTGAAATTACCCAAAATAGTATCATTCCCAGAACCTCCAACTGCATTTTCTATTATTGTTCCCGCTGAAATAATAAGATTTCCTGTTAGGCCTGCTATATCAGATGCATAAAGTATCCTTGAGTTCTTTTCTGTAGATCTCAAGTCAATGACTTGATTATTTGAGAACCCACTAAAGTCTAAAGTATCGTTACCGTTACCATCGACGATGGTAAAAGCTGTAGAGTTAATCCAGCTGGATAACTCGGAAAAAATCTGACTTGAAGAGATTGAAATGTTTGTGTTAAATCCATAAGTTGTATCTCCAGAAAAGGCATTATTTAATGAAAGTCCTTGAGGATTATAAAGATCCTCTAAAGCTATATAATCAACTGTGCTAAAGGTACTTAAAAATGCAAAACTTGCATTTATTGAATTATTTTCTCTTTGATGATAATAAGACATTATTGATGACTGCCAACTGTCATTTGTGAAATTAGTACCTGTTAAATAAGAGTCCAAACCGTTATATAGGCCTTGATGACCTAACCCAAGTGCATGGCCTATCTCATGTAAGACTGATTGAAAAGTATAGTTACCAAATCCACTACGATATCTGTTCCAGCTGTTGGAGATGTTTATATATGAATAATTAATATACCCTGAGGAAATATATGAGTAAGAGTATGCTCCTGCATCAGAATCTGAAAATCTTATATCTGCATCTAAAGATGTGGTTTTTTGAAAATCTATCCCGAGAATATTTTCTATTAATTTAAAACTTTCATCAACTAGTAATGATCTGTCGTGACTAATACCATCATTATCAAAGTTATTCCCAGTGGTGTTGTATGTAAGAACTCCATTCTTTGCATAGATTCCTGTATTGGTTAAATTAAATTTTCTTGGTGAAGATTCAAATTCATGCCAAAATCCTGAGGTAAGGTAATTAGCCAGTTCTTGATTAGTTCCTAAAACTCCAGCTCTTAATACATCTGACCCATTAAGTAGTTCAGAAGAATGTTTTATATATATATTCCCACAATAAATGCACACGGAATAAATATGCTTCTAATACTAAATATGTAAAAATTCTTTGAGTACGAAAATTTTGTTTACACTTTTAGATAATTATTAAGATTATTGGTTAAAGATTCCAAAAAATAAAATTTTTATCTAAACATAAATGCTTTTGTATAAGCAATTTTGCTATGCTTTAATAATATTTTGTTGTGTATAGATTTAAGAAATATAAAAAAATATATATAGTTAATTTAATTGATTTTGTGATGTATTAATGTTCAATAAGATTTAATATTATTTAATGGCAGATTTAGAAAAGGATATAGAAGAAAAACTCAATAATTTATCAGATGAATTTATTAACTTATTGAGAAAAAATAATCTTCTAAATCAGTTTTTAAGGAATTTCATAACTAATATTATTTGTTCCAAGGTTGATTTAAATATAAATATAGAGGCTCTAAATAAAGATTTTTGTAAGAAAAATAACCTTGTTGAGGAGAAAGCTTTATTACAAAATTTATCCTTCAGAGGTATTAATATGGATGATCATAAGAGAAATTTAGAGAATTCTGAGAAAATTAAACTTATTGCTTCTCAAGAGTTTTCTAAAAATGCTGAAACTGAATTTATTAATACAAAAACTCTTTTAGACCAATATACCTATAGCTTAATAACAGTTAAGGAATCTGATCTTGCGCATGAACTTTATCTTCAAATTGATTCAAAAGAGTCGGATTTTTCAGAATTGGCTAGACAATATTCTTCAGAGGCCAATACCAATAAAAACGGTGTAATTGGCCCTCAAAGTTTAGGAAATGTTCATCCTATATTAAAAGAAAAATTATTGACAGCAAAAATAAATGAACTTTTAAACCCTTTCCAGGTTGATAAATGGTGGGTTATCCTTAGGCTTGAAGAAAAAATTGAGGCAAAACTTGATGATTATTTAAGGTCAAAGATTACGCTTTCATTATTTGATAAATGGGTTAATATACTTACTATTAATTCCTCTAAAAGATTAATAGAAAATTCTACAAGAGAGGTTATATAAAATTTATGGATATTAAAAATGATAATTATATTAGAACACTTTTTTTAGAAAATGGAGAAAAGCTTAAATTTAAGATGGGTCAGTCCCTTTCTGATGATAGTTATTTATCTGGCTCAATATATTACATTGAAAATGGTTCAGCTAGGGTAATCTACAAACATGAAAATAAATTTAAAACTATTTGCAAAATTAGTAATGGTGCCTGTGTAGGAGCAACTTCTCTTATTAGGAATTCAGCTTGTGAAAATATTAGAGCCTCAACAGAATTATTAACTTACAAAATCAGTGACCAACAATTTAAAGATTTTTATAATAAGGATTTAAGATTTAGAGAATTTTTTAATTCTAATATTTGTGATTCTGAGGTTATTCATTTTGCTAATTTTATAAGTAAAAATATTTTAAATTACAAAAAGGATCTCGAGGATTTGTTTACAGAATTAAGAAATTCTTTTCGCGTTTGTTTCTGTAATTTAAATGAAATAAATCAATTATTAAAAACTGGAAAAAGAATTTATTTGGCACAGAAAATTGAAGGATTAGATTTTTATTTTTTGATAGATAACGAAAATAAAGCCAATAATATTTTCGAAGATTTAAATGATCAAAAAGAAATCCGATTTATTTCGGTAGAATACGACTTGAATAAAAAAAATAATTTAATAATAGAAAATAAAAGTGATCCTGAAAACCAAGAAAAAGTGAATGATTTTAATTCTGAATTTAAAAATGCCCCAGCTAAAGCTCCTTTGAGTATTTATAATAATACTGAAATTCCCGAAGACATATTAGTAAGAGCAAATGGTCAGGTGCGCGAAACCCTTGCTTGCTTTCAGATGATTTCAAAAATCTTGAAAATTCCAATTAGAAAAGATTCAATAGAGAAAATTTTAAGAGATTATGAAAATAGAAATGCTGTAATAGATTTAAGGCTGATAGGTGAGCTTTTATCTAATTTAGGTTTACAGGTAACTAGCGGTGCTATCCCATCAAGAATGGCATCTAGATTACAAACCCCATGTGTTATTAAATGGAAAGAAAGTTTTGCTTTAATTTTAAAAAGTAGTCAAGAGGGTATCCTATTAGCTTCTCCTAGTGAAGGAATGATCAATATTTTAAGTGATGATTTAAAAAGTACATTTGAGAATGATATTAATATTTTGCTCTTAGATAAAACGAAGGAAACACCGCAGAAAATATTCAATTTGAATTGGTTTTGGCCTGCTATTCAGAAATATAAAGTAGTACTTATACAAGTTTTAATTGCAAGTTTTGTTGTTCAATTATTTACACT
>TARA_B100000963_G_scaffold3520_1_pt1 | contig 11113 bp, 6 predicted proteins | sample TARA_B100000963 | Tara Oceans TARA_B100000963 (sample SAMEA2622097) | marine metagenome | biome: marine biome (ENVO:00000447); feature: surface water layer (ENVO:00002042); material: "saline water (ENVO:00002010), including plankton (ENVO:xxxxxxxx)" | depth 5 m | reverse complement strand
TAGTCTTAAAAAATGCCGATTCTATATCTGTTGTTAGTCAGGGTATGTATGATGAATTTTCTGATAGAGCTAATGATATTAGTTTGATTTATAATGGCTTTGATGATACTGATTTTAAGAGGCTGAAAAAGGTTAAAAATGATAAGTTTACGATTGCCTATGTAGGAAATTTTAAACCTAATCAAAACGCAGTTTTAGTTTGGGAATGTTTAAAAGAATTAGGTGACAAAAATGCCCAATTTAAATCCGATTTAAACATTTCTTTGACTGGTAATATTGATTCTTCTGTTATAAATTCATTACAAGAAAATGGCTTAAAAGAACAACTCTCAATTGAGGGTTTTGCTGCTCATTATATTGCTGTACAGCGCATGTTAGATGCTAGTTTATTATTATTTGTTATTCCAGTATATGAAAGAAATCACCTAATAATAACAGGTAAATTATTCGAATATCTAGCAACAGGAAATCCTATACTAGCTATTGGTCCAACAAATGGGAACGCTTCGGCTTTGCTCAAAGATGCTCAAAGAGACGAAATGTTAGAGTATAACGATAAAGACAATATTTTGCTACAAATTGAAAGTGCTTACATCAGTTGGAAAAATAAAAGTATCCCACAATATAGCCTCAATGATTTAAAACGTTTTACTAGAAGAGGCTTGACAGAAAAACTAGCGAATAAACTTAATGAGTTTTCTAAATGAAACGGATAGACATCAGTAAGTTCCAAAAAGACAGTTCTTTTTACGGTATGATAGATTTACTACTCACGGTAAAGAGTTTTGACTTACAAGCGATAAGAAAAAGGTATTTAGAATCCAAAAAAAATAAACGCTCAGGAAGTACTCACCGTAGAAAACCATCTTTAGGAGGTGTAGTCTCTTTAAGTCTTAAAAAGGGGAAACTTATTAACGATGAAGTTTTAAGTAAACTGAAAGAGCCTAGAGGTATTGATTTTTTGAATAATAAGTTAGCTATTTCATCAGATAAAAAAGTTTTTATATTGACAGATGAAATACAAACTTTAGAAAATAATTATTTCAGCTATATACACACGGTTTCCTTTTGCCCTTTCGATGACAATAGATTAATGGTTTCATCATCAGGTTTTGATTGTATATTTGAATACGACCTAAAAGAATCTAATCTAATTTGGGAATGGTTTGCTTGGGAAAATGGTTTCGATAGGGGTAAGGATCCCATAACACATTTAGATGTATTATTGACTAGGCATAAAGACCAAGCTAAAAAGTGGCAACAAGAGAATAAGAATTTTTTATTAATTGATAACCCAAAGACGCAGAGTTTACCTACTGCCCAGCGTTCAGCATTCATCAATTCAGTAGCTTATCATATGGATAATGAAAACCTCATTTTAGCGACTTTCTTCCATGCCGGTAAGATGATGCAAATCAATAAAAAAGATAATAGTGTGCTGACTGTAATTGAATCTATGCAACATCCCCATGGAGGTAAACAATCTGATGCTATTTCTCTAGCAACAAGTACAAATTCTGGTGAAATTGTGCTTATTAAAGATAGTGTTGAATACAGGTATTATACCAATGAGTTGGAAGGTAAACCATCGGAATTAGAAGAGATGGAATGGCTTCAAAATTCTATACTTATAGATGATTTCATTATTACTATTGATAGTAATCGAACTTCATTTCTAATTTTTAGTCCTGACAAAGGTTTATACGATCTTATTCCATATAATATGGATTGGGCGATACAAGATATGGTATGTGGTACTTTAACTCAAGAACAAAAGGTCTTGTTACAAGAAACTAGTCTATCCAACGGATAAGTTCAAAGGCTTCAGCAAATTCACAGCCTACTTGGGTGCCTCTCACACGAGCTAAACCTTCTATAAACGATTGCGATTTGTAATTTCTAAATCCTTGAGATTTATATTCTGAAATAGCTTGCCATTTGGTGTCTAGTTGCTTTTTAGAAAGTCTAGTATGGTAGTTTGAGGTAAAGGTTAAATTATTCCATACCAATTCATAACCTAAAATACGAGAGTGCTTAAAAGCACGTATTCCTTCTTGATGTATAACTTGATGGTCTTGATGTACATCATTTGAACAAGGAAGTACAACCATATCAACTTGTCCAATTTTTTTACGGAAAGCGATTAATTCTTCCAATATGTCTTGTCTGTATTTAGGGAATTCTCTTACTGGAAAATTAAAAGTATGTATATTATGTTCAGCTATCCCGAGATGAATACAAGCTTTGTTTAATTCACTAAAAAGAATGCCTTTGTCAAAACCACTAGGGATAGACTTATGACAAGGAGAAAAAGCCAGGTAATGAATACTTGCTCCATCATCAGACCATTTCTTGATACTTGCGCCGCATCCAAACTCACCATCGTCAGGGTGTGGTGCTAAAATTAAAATATTCATCGTTATTAGGTTAAGTCTTACAAATATAGTGTTTATTAAAAGTTATTTTTGGATTCTAACAACTGAATTAAATCTTTTACATTTGTAATGTATGGGAATCATAAGGAAGCAAAGTATTCATAACTCTATTAGCCTTTATATAGGAATTTTTATTGGTGCTGTAAACACCATTTTAATTTACCCTTTTGTTTTTGAAAGTAATCCAGAATACTGGGGTTTATTGCAGATTTTAGTATCCTATTCGGTAATCTTTTCATCTTTTTCTCATTTGGGTGGACCTAGCATTTTCCTTCGTTTTTTTCCGAAAGCCCAAGTTAAAAGTGAATTATTGAGTTTTGCCTTATCACTATGTCTTATTGGTTTTTTACTATTTGCCTTAATGTTCCTTTTTTTTAAAGATTCTTTATTATCATTTATCGATGCTACACCTTTATTGCAAGACCATTTTTATTGGGTTGGGGTGTTGGTATTTGCGCTTAATTTTTTTGACTTATTCTCTAGCGTTTCACGTTCACATTTAGATTCTTCAACACCAGTTTTTTTAAATGAAGTTTTTGTAAGGGTTTGTGTATTAGTTTTACTAGCCTTGTATCACTACGAATGGATCATATTTAATCAGTTTTTGCTTTTCTTTATTTCTATTTATCTGATTAAATTAGTAATATTATTATTCATACAATTTAAAAATAAAAGACTTTCATTCAGTTTGCAATCCGGTAAGTCGGATTTTAAAGAGCAATTGAAATATGGTTTGTATGTTATTACGGGAGGTGGTGCAGCCATTTTAGTATCTCGTTTTGATATGTTGATGATAGAACATTATCTTGACTTAAAACAAGTCGCATATTACGGTTTGGCATTTTTCATTGGTAGTGTTATTAGAGTGCCTTCTCGCTCCATTTCTTCTATATCCTCACCATTAATTGCTAAATCTTTTGAGAAAAATAATTTGAGTAATATCCAATCGATTTATTCCAAAAGCTCTATAAATTTACTAATTATAGGGGCTGTTCTTTTCCTGTGTATACAATTAAATATTGATGATATTTTAAGTATACTGCCAGAGAAGTTTTCACACGGTAAGATCGTAGTATTATTTATTGGAGCTGCTCAATTAGTCAATTTGGTAGCCGGTTTACACGGATTGATTTTGATTCATTCTTCATATTATAAATCTATCGTGTACTTTAATTTATTTCTTTTCTTGATTACCTTCGCTACCAACCTTATTTTTATTCCAATGTATGGTATAAATGGTGCTGCTCTTGCCACCTTTATTTCCTTATTGCTATTCAATGCTTTAAGGATGACATATGTTTATAAAAAAATGAATTTTCAACCTTTTAGTACGAAAACAGCAATTACTTTTTTGATGATAGTAGTTATCTACTTTGGTTTAAATTACATTCCTTTAACTTCTATGGCTTTGGTAAATATTGTTATCAGATGTCTTATCGCTTGTATATTAGTGGCCTTTACGGTCCAGCATTTTAAACTATCCGATGATATCAGCTCTCTAATCAAAGAATTTAGAGAGAGCTATTTAAAAATTTGAGTTAAAGTATTGTCTTGCTTTTGATTATCGTAGTTGTAGTAAAGCATTTTTTTACCATTTTCACCCATTTCTTTTCTTAATGATTCATCATTAACAAGTTGTTCAATACATGCTAAAAATTCATCTTCATTACCATAAACTAATCCACAATTATAACTCTCTATAAGTTGTTGTTGTGGCAGACAATTAGATGCTATAATTGCTTTAGCACCGAATAAGTATTGGAAGATTTTATTGGCTATTCCAGATTCGTGCTGTGCATTTTTTATTAGAGGGCATACGCAAATATCAATGCTACTAAGATAGGAGGGGAGTTCCGATAAATCAATCCAAGGAATGTGATTGACGAATTCTTTTATAGTGGGATTAGTTATCCATTCTTTGAAAGTCTTATCGTCTGCTTTATCAATAGGTCCAACAAATAGAAGGTCAATTTTTAAATCTCTTTCTATAGCCTTTTGAAAAACTGACAATAAAGTAAAAACACCCCTTCTTTGACCGATAATACCAAAGTAAAAAAGAGTTATTCTATTCTTTGTTTTAGGTAATGTTTTAATAGGAAATGACTCGAACTTTTTTATATCAATAGAATTGTCAAAGGAGTATATAGATTCAGGTTTTAAGAAGTCATATTTTTCAATCAACGACTTTTTAAAATTATCTGATAATACAATGACTTTATCAGCATAGGACAGATACTCTTTTTCCTTTTTAAACCAAATAGTGGTATTTGCTATAAGTCCTCTGAGCGAACCTTTTGTCCAATTATAGGAGTTTACAGCAACCGGGTAATTTTCGTGTAAATCTAGAATTAGTTCAACCTCTTTTTTTGAAGATTTAATAGCTTTATGAGCACATTTTGACATGTATAAATCGTGTGCATGAATGATGTCAATGGAATTTTTTAGAATAAATTGACGAATTTTCTTAGACCATAGGTACTCGTATATTGGTAATCTTTGAAAAATAAAAAATAAAATATTTTTTACTTTTTTACTCTGCTTAATGCTTGTTACTTCAATAGGTTGGACTTTGCTATAGTCGTAATTTTTGAAACTATAGCATAGTACAAATACATTAAAACCATTTTTAACTAATATGTCGGCTTCTTTCCTTACTCTAATATCAGAGTAAAACTCTTTGTCTAAAACAATACCGACATTCTTTTTGGACATTCTTATTTACTTTTTTGTTGTTGCCATTTCCAAGCACTTTTCATAGCGTCCTCAAGAGTTTTTTTAGCCTTCCATTGAAGTTGGTTTGAGGATAAGTTATTATCCGAGTAAATTTTTTCTACATCACCAGCTCTACGAGGTCCAATTTTGTAATTTACTTTGAGGTTGTTTACTTTCTCAAAGATGTGAATAGCCTCAAGAACACTAACCCCATTTCCTGTACCGATGTTAAAGGCTGACTTACCTTTATTTTTCATGACATATTCTAAGGCTTTAACATGAGCGTTGGCTAAATCAACAACGTGAATATAATCCCTTAGGCAAGTACCATCTTTTGTATCATAATCATTTCCAAAAACAGTTATTTGTTCCCTAATACCTATAGCTGTTTCAGTAATTATAGGAACTAGGTTACTAGCTTTGTCAGATGAACAGTCTCCAATTAATCCGCTTTCGTGAGAACCTATGGGGTTGAAGTAGCGTAAAGAAATACCACTGATATCGGTTTTGTTTAATAATTCTTCGCAAAGTTGTTTTGTCTCAGCGTAAGGAGATTCTGCTTTTTTGAAAGGGGCACTCTCACTGACAGGTAATACATCTGGGCTACCATAAACTGTACATGAGGATGAGAAAATGATATTTTCAACCTTATGTTTTTTCATTATATTCAATAGAACTTGCAATGAGCCTATATTATTTGAGTGGTATTTTTGAGGTTCTCTAACCGATTCTTCAACAGATTTATAGGCTGCAAAATGTATAGCTCCTTCAATATTTTTTTCTTGTTCAAAAACATCATTTAAAGTCTCTTCATTGGTGCAATCTACATTGTAAAAAGGTACGTGTTTCCCAATAATTTCCTCAACACCTTTTATATTTTGAATAGAGGTGTTACAAAGATTATCAACTATTACAGGTTCAAACTTATTAGCTGATAATTTAACAATAGTATGAGAACCTATATATCCTGCTCCTCCTGTTACTAATATCTTTGTCATAATAAACTAATGGTTAAAATGATCTACCAATTCCTAAAACAAACCTGTTAGTCAGAAAAAAATCTTCGTCAATGCTAGGGTATCTATTTAAGAAAAATGGTAAATCTAATCTCAACGTTATGGGCTTAACCATTTGTAAAGGTCCCCATTCTTTTAAGGTCAGAGCAAAACCTAATCCAGCATCTGAGCGTAATTTTGAAAATGCTTCTTTATAATTTTCTCTTGTGATTTCTGTAGTATTTATAACACCAGCATCTGCGAAGAGATAACTTTTGAATGGTAAACCAAAAATTCTATCTAATGTAAATATGTTCTGAAACTCTAATTCAGCACTTATTGATGCACCTGAAGTACCGTTATAAGAAAGTACATAATTACCTTCATCATTTATCTCTGGAGCATAATAGCCTGCATATCCTCTGAGGTTTAAGCCACCACCCATTTGAAAATGATTGGTGGTGCTTCCATAACCTAGCCATTGATTAGGTATGAAACCTTCTGATCTAGTGAACTTATTTTCCATTAATTCCTCGGAATTAGCACCCGCAAGATTAAGTTTTGATTCTCCAGCCCAATTCGTTCCACTACCATATTGACCAAATAAGCGAGTGTTGAGTTGTAATTTTCCTAATTTACTCTTGTGAACAGAAGTTAAAACTACCTTAGAATAATCGTAGTCACTAGCTATAGTTGAACTTGTTAGTTCTAAATTCAATTTACCATCACCCCCTTTGTGTTTAAAAGTATGTGTCCACCCAATAGTTGCAGTATTATTGAATTTTTCACTTTCCCAAACTTTATAATTGGTATATCTTAAATCTGATTCATTAGCTCGGTACATGCTTTTAAATGAAGCATAAAACAAATTCTTTTTAGAATAATCGTATTTCTTCAATTTAATTTTGTTTAGGTTTAATCCATCTAGCAATCTACTGTGCAAAGTGATATCCGTATGCTTACTGAATTTATCTAAACCTGTATTATAATTAAAGCGATAGGAGAATGGGTTATATTCATTTTGATAATAATCGTAATAGTTATAATCTTGAAGGAAAGCCGTATTTAGCCAAATGTTAGCATCTACTTTGTGGTGGTAGTTCATATAATCTCCATTAATATGAAAACCTAATTTAACACCATCGTAATTGTTATACCATACGTCTGGTCTTGCGTTTAGTTCGTATTGCTTCCAATCTGGCATATTCCAAACTCTTGAATCGAAATCGACCTCCATTGGCACTTTACTTACATTATTCAACATATACTTGTCTGCCAATCGGTTAGTAGGGTCAATAACTACCCGCTCTATCCCAGAAGGAATATTTATGCTTGCTGTATACTTAGGGTACAATTTGCCCCAAGCATGCCATTTATTTAATACCGTTGCATCGGTGTTTTTTACAAACCAATGATTTGGAATGTGGTATTTGTACTCTTTTCCATCATTAGCATAAACACTAAAATCAATAGGCATTTGCATTTCACCTTTACGCTCAAAAGTAATTTCAAAATTATCTTCAGTAGTATTTTTTACATTATTAATACTGTAGTCAATAGTTTTACTGGTTTCCAACCATTGGTCAAAAAACCAATTCAAATCTACTTTGGTGTACTCAATTATAGATTCTCTAAAATCTTCAAAATAGGGATGAGCCATTTTCCACTTTTGAAAATAGTGTTGCATAGCCTCTAAGAAGAGTTCATCACCTAAAACGTATTGTAGATTATAAAGCATTGCACCTGTCTTATAATAAACGTGGCGGTATCCTCCGCCATGACCTAGTGCGCTACTAAAATCATCTGAATGTGTGTTTAGAGCAGGGTCATTGTATTTAGTTGCATCTCTTAAATATGCATAATATATTCTTGAGTCTATAGCTTTAACATCTTTTGTAAAACGTATGCCGTATTTACTACTTGGTTTTTCTCTAACTAGATAATCCCCATCAATTTTTGTTAATGCCCAAGCAGTTAAAAATTGAGTAAATCCTTCATCCATTGCAGCTCTATAAGTTTCATTAGAACCTACTTGAGCATAAAACCATTGGTGACCAATTTCGTGAGCTAATAATCCTCTGTAGCCAGGGTCACTACCACTATCTAGTGTAATCATTGGGTATTCCATACCGTCTCTAGCATCAGCAACAATGATTTTATTATAAACGTACATACCTATATCTTCAGAAAAAACCTGAATAACTTTTGCTGCAAAGTCAGCAGCATTTTGCCATCTTGAGGCATGTGGCTCTTGTACTAAAGAAATCGCTCTAATGCCATTCCACTCGGCTTCACCAATTCTGTAGGTAGGGTCGGCAGTAAAAGCAAAGTCGTGAACATTTTCAGCGTGATATATCCATGTTTTTCTAGAAAGACTATCGTAAGGAATAATAATGCTAGGGGGTGAGTTCCAAGGTTTATTAGCAAAATTCTTGATATCTAATTTTTCTCTTAGACTAGCAGGCATAACTTCATCTCTGTTTTGAAGTGCTCCAGTAGCTTCAACAATGTAATTAGATGCAAAAGTTAGTTCCACATCAAAAGTTCCAAAATCGCCGTAAAACTCTTTTCCAAGGTGTTGGTCTTTAGTCCAGCCGAATTTTTTATCATAAACAGCAATTCTAGGATACCACAACACACCATCGTAATGGGTATTACCAAAGGCATTAAAGGTTTTCATTCGTCTTCTCAAAGAACCCGTATCGAAATAGGTTTTGAAATTCATATTGATAGTAATCTTATCACCACTTTTTAGTGGTTCATTGAGAATAACTTTCAAAATGGTATTGTCTAATATTGTCTCTACTAATTTACCATCAACTTTAAGGTTTTTTATTACTGTACCTAGACCTTGTTTTTCGTATCTGCCGTAATTTATTTCTTTTTGGTTTTGATTATGAAGTTCAGAACAATACGAATTGGGGGTAAAGGCATTTTGATACAAGTGAAAATACAATTCATTTAAATCATCAGGAGAATTATTCCAATACACCAATTGTTCTGTGGCATCAATGATATCTTTGGTTTCGTCGATGTTTGCTGTAATGGTGTAATGCACATCTTGTTGCCAATAGCCTGCAGGTGCTTTATTTTTCCAGTAGTTTGGATTGTCTGCCTGATTGTAGGTATTAGGTTTGCTAAGTGGATTGTATTTGTTCTGTGAAAACGAAGCGTTGCTAAATAAAATAGCTGCTAAAATGAAATATAACCTCATGAAAAACTGTCTTAGATTTTAAGTCGTAAAGATAAAAAAATCAATCAGATTTCTATATGAAGTTTTAGGTTGATTAGCCTTGAAGTCAGTCTGTTAGGAACACCAAACTGATAACCATTGGTGTCTTTTACCCACAAGAAAGAGATGGTGTTGTCTATATCTAGTAAATTGAAGACTTCCATACTTATCCAAGTCGATTTAGTAAATTTGAAAGGATTGAATTTTCCTGTTTCTTGACCTTCTTTTTTAAGAATAGCAGAAAAACCAATATCTACTCTTTTATAGTTTGGAATGGTAAAATTGTACTGACCTTTATAGCTGCCAGGAGCTGTAAGAGGTAGGCGTGAACCATAAACCAAATTGAGATGCATTTTGAAGTTAGGATTCTTTGGAAGATAATCTTGAAAGAATAGGTTAAAATTAACCAATTGATCTGTCGGTCTATCATAATAGCCCGGTTCTATGGTATTGCCTTCACTATCGGTATAACTATCGTCTAGAATGTTCGCTTTTGTACTTAAAATAGATACACTAGCCCAGGACTCAATATTTTTGACAAATTCACCATTGAGTCGTAAATCTATACCCTTTGCATAACCAACAGCATTGTTATTAGCGTAATAACGAATTCTAACATTTTCCACTTCGTAGGGAATGAGGTCGGTAATATCTTTATAATACAGTTCGGTAACTAACTTAAAAGGACGTTGCCAAATTTTAAAATTATAGTCACTACCCATTACATAATGAATGGATTTTTGAGATTTAATATTGGTATTTAAATTACCATTAAAGTCTCTTAATTCTCTGTAAAATGGAGTTTGATAGTAGTACCCTGTTGCAAATCTAAATACGATGTCTTTATCCCATAAGGGTTGATAAGAAAGTGATACTCTAGGACTAAATAGGTATTCTTCATTCAGAGTCCAATATGACGTTCTTATTCCTGAATTTAGATTAAATCGACCTAATTTTTGTTCAAATTGCATATATGTATTGTATCTGTATGAATCCAAATCGATGGATGTTCTGAGGGATTCGTCTAAAACAAAAGATGTTGGGTTTTGTAAACCTATACCTATAGAATCTACTGGATGAGGCAATGAATAATCGGAAGAATCAATTAATGTCCATTCGTTGATTTCATCTTTAATTTGTTCTTTTTGAGCTTTTATTCCCCATCGAAATTCAAAATCGTTTTTGAAATAGACTACTTTATGCTCCACATTATAAACAGTAGCTTGTAGGTAGTTTCTGGCATGATTGAGATGAGAGCCTACGCCAATATTAAAACTTGCTTCTCCAAACGATTCTGAGCCTAAGTCGTTATCAACTTCTGATAACCAATATTGACCAAGGATATCAAAAGTTTCGCTTTCATAAGTTTGAAAGGCGGTAAGTGTCAAGTCAGTTTTTAGGTGTTCATTGGCTTGATAGGAAAAGTTGTAGGCATTGAAAAAGGTTTCGTAGCTATCAATTTCCTGTCCTTCAAAATAAATACGTAATTCTAAGGGAACGCTAATTGTACCAAAACGGGTGGTTTTGTTGGCAGGAATATGTTGGTATTTATTGTTGGAGTAATTGAATAGAGTATTAAAAGAGAGGTGATTGCTGATTTGGTAATTGACAAAGGCTTGAATATCACTGAAACTTGGCTTGTATTCTCCTTCTTTTTCAAGACTATTCAATAGATAAGCATTGGATTTATGACGTGCCCCTATCAAATAGGATAATTTTTTAGACTTATTAGCACCTTC
>TARA_B100000963_G_scaffold50748_1_pt1 | contig 11140 bp, 9 predicted proteins | sample TARA_B100000963 | Tara Oceans TARA_B100000963 (sample SAMEA2622097) | marine metagenome | biome: marine biome (ENVO:00000447); feature: surface water layer (ENVO:00002042); material: "saline water (ENVO:00002010), including plankton (ENVO:xxxxxxxx)" | depth 5 m | reverse complement strand
CTCAATATTTTTAGTGCTTTGTCTAAAAACTTTTTATCAGTTTTTATCTTCCTCAAATTGACATCTAAACTTGTATAAAATTCTCTATGTGTTCCTTCTTCATACTGTGAGCCATTATACATACCATTAGCTCCATATCCGAAAGCTATATTCAACCAATCCGGTAATATTGTTTTTTTAAAAGAATTAATATTAAACGATAACCAATAGATCTGACCATTATAATCTTTTAATGACTGTTGAAAAAAATTTGAACCTAATAAATCTGGGTTGTATTTGGCATATTTACTTGGCCTGAAAGAATACTTCATTTGTATTCTTTGTTCTTTCCAAAGAAGTTCTTGACAAATAAAGATAAAAGTTCCACTTGTGTTTGCGATTAAATCTCCCCATGAAGCCCCCCACTCTTTCGAAAAGCCATCTAACGTTTCAATAGATGTTAGAAAAAAAGCTCCATATAAACCTCCATACCATAATGCTTTTTTTTCACTTACACCACCCCACTTCATAAGATCTTTACCTAGCATACCAACTTGATAAGCAGTTGTTGCATGACCTAACTTATCCATTTGTAACCAATTGTAATTATCATTAATCCAATGAAAACTGCTTTTAGGATAATCCTTGTACCATAATTCGTTGAGTCCATACATTGTGGCAGAATATAAAACAATTTCAGTACCAAAAGCAATATGTAATGCTTTAGTAGTATCAGAAATCTGAGCAAAAATAATATTGTTCATTAAACACACAAAAACAATCAAAAATCTCATATTACAAATATAGTCAGTACCTTTTTGAAATCTTACTATTTGATTTGATTTGTTTATACATATATTTGCTTAAAGTAAAAAAAATAGAAATGATTAAAGCAAATAATCCAAATTTAAAATCCTGGTTAACTGTTAAAGAAGGAAGTGACTTCCCAATACAGAATATCCCTTTCGGAATTGCAATTATTAATGATAGTAAATTAGCTGTAAGTAGAATTGGGGATAACGTGATAAACCTGTCAAAACTTTATGATTTATCTGCATTTAATGAAATTCTTTCTAAAAACTATTTTGATAAAGATTGTTTAAACGATTTTTTAAAATTAAAAAAAACAGATTGGCGTTCTGTAAGAAATAGAATTTCTGAAATTTTTACTGACTATAATAACAAGGATAAATTTAAGTCTTGTTTGTATAACATAAAAGATATAGAACTTTGTATGCCTGTAAAAGTTGGAGACTACACAGATTTTTACTCTTCTCGTCAGCATGCTTATAATGTAGGGTGTATGTTTAGAGATCCTGCCAATGCTTTATTACCAAATTGGTTACATATTCCTGTAGGATATCATGGACGAGCATCATCTATTATCATTTCAGGAACTGATATTAACAGACCAAAGGGTCAACAAATGCCCATTGATGCAAAATTTCCAACATTTGGTCCTTGTAATTTACTCGATTTTGAATTGGAAATGGCATTTATTACTGGTGAAGGTAAGCCTCTAGGAAATTCTATTTCAATACATGAAGCTGAAGATTATATTTTCGGAATGGTTATCTTTAACGATTGGTCAGCTAGAGATATTCAGAAATGGGAATACGTACCTTTAGGTCCATTTTTAGCCAAAAACTTTGCTTCTTCTATCTCGCCTTGGATAGTTACTCTAGATGCACTAGAACCTTTTAGATGTAAAGGTGAAAAACAAGTTCCAGAAGTCCTACCATATCTTAAGTACAAAGGTGATAAGAATATTGATATAAAACTTGAAGTTCAAATTGAGTCAGATAAATTTTCAGCTTGTACTATCTCAAAATCCAACTATAAATATATGTATTGGAATATGAATCAGCAATTGGCACATCATACAGTTAATGGCTGCGATATTCATGCTGGTGATATGATGGCTTCAGGTACTATTTCTGGAAATATTGAAAGTTCGTACGGTTCTATGTTAGAACTTTCATGGAAAGGAACAAAACCTTTATTAATGCCTGATGGCAGCGAACGAAAATTCATCAACGATGGTGATACAGTTATTATGAAAGCACATAGTACCAAAGACAATATTAGAATAGGCTTTGGTGAAGTTAGAACAAAAGTACTCCCCTCTAAATAACTTAATTTTGCGGTCTATTAATATTGACATAGAAAGAAAAGAAATCCTAAATAAATATAGAGGATTACTAAGAGACTGCAGAGATAAAACAAATAAAGAAGATAAAAAACGTATTCGCAGAGCTTTTAATATTGCAGTTGAGGCACATAAAGATATGCGTCGTAAAACCGGCGAGCCATATATTTATCATCCTATTGATGTTGCTAGAATATCTGCCAAAGACATTGGTTTAGGAGTTACGTCTATTATATGTGCTTTATTACATGATGTAGTTGAGGATACTGATTATACACTTGAAGATATTGAACGAATTTTTGATTCTAAAGTTGCTAGAATTATAGACGGATTAACAAAGATTTCTGATGTTTATGATCAAAACGTATCAATGCAAGCTGAAAATTTTAGAAAGATGCTTTTAACTTTATCAGATGACGTGAGAGTAATTTTAATAAAATTGGCTGATAGGTTGCATAATATGCGTACACTTTCTTCAATGCCAAAGCACAAACAATTAAAAATTGCATCAGAAACATTGTATTTATATGCTCCTCTAGCACATAGACTTGGATTATATGCAATTAAAACAGAGCTTGAAGATTTAGGATTAAAGTATACCAAGTCTGAAATTTATAAAGCTATTTCTGAAAAGTTATCAGAGAGTAAAAAATTAAGAGTTCGATACATTAATAAATTCACTATTCCTTTAAAAGAAGAATTAAATAAACAAGAGTTTAATTATAATATAAAAGGTCGTCCAAAATCAATATATTCTATTAGAAACAAGATGTTAAAGCAAGGTGTCGATTTTGAGGAAGTTTTTGACAAATTTGCTATTAGAATCATTATTAAAGCAAAACCTCAAGATGAAAAAGCATTTTGCTGGAGAGTCTACTCAATTGTTACTGATTTTTATAAACCTAATCCTGATAGGTTAAGAGATTGGATATCTACCCCTAAAGCTAATGGTTACGAAGCATTACATACAACCGTAATGGGACCTAATGGTAAATGGGTTGAAGTGCAGATTCGTACTGAAAGAATGAATGACATCGCTGAAAAAGGTTTTGCCGCACACTGGAAATATAAAAATAAAACATCAAAAGAATCAAACTTAGATAATTGGATAAATAGAATAAGAGAATTACTTGAAAATCCTGATGCAAATGCAATTGATTTTGTAGATAATTTCAAAATGAATTTATTTTCAGAAGAAATATTTATTTTTACACCAAATGGAGATTTAAAAACACTACCAAAATATGCAACTCCTCTAGATTTTGCATACGAAATTCACACAGAAGTTGGAAGTCATTGTTTGGGCGCCAAAGTTAATGGAAAGTTAGTACCATTTTCTCATATTTTAAAAAGCGGTGATCAAGTTGAAATAATTACCTCTAGTAAGCAATCACCAAAAGAAGATTGGTTGAGTTTTGTAAAAACATCAAGAGCTAAGTCTAAAATCAGAAATTCTTTAAAAGAAGAAAAAAAGAAAATTGGAAATGAAGGCAAAGCTCTGTTATTAAGAAAACTAAGACACATAAAAATCAACTTTAACCAAAACACTGAAAATGAAATGTTAAAGTTTTTTAATCTGAAAAATAGTTTAGAAATGTACTATTTATTTGGCACTGGTAAATTAAATAATAAACATATCCGTTCTTATGCAAATACTAAAAATCAAGGTTGGTATGGATTATTAAAAAGTAGAATTTCTAAAAAAGAAAACACAAAAAATGACTTAAAAAATATTGTAAAAAATGTAAATAGTCAACCTGCAATACTTTTTGGCAATGATGAACAAATTTTAGATTACAAGCTTGCTGTGTGCTGTTCATCAATAAGTGGCGATGAAATTTTTGGTTTTACTACAATAAATGAAGGCATAAAAGTACATAATATAAATTGTCCCAATGCTATTCAACTACAATCAAGATATGCTTACAGAATTATTAAAGCCAAATGGGCTACAATAGAAAATTTAGAATATTCTGCTGTTTTACGTGTAAAGGGGTTTGATCAAATTGGTTTAGTTAATAAAATTACAAGATTGATATCAAACGAAATGAATGTTAATATTTCTTCAATTAATATAAAATCAAATAATGGTGTTTTTGATGGAAGAATTTCTGTAATTGTGATTAATAAGGTACACCTTGATAATCTTATTAGAAAACTAGAGACTATTGAAGGTGTTGAAGCAGTTGAACGTCTTTAAAATTGTTTTATTTTTTTTTATAAACTACTTAAAAAAAACTATTTTTACCTTTTGTTTATTTAAATGTCAAAAATAGATACTAACTCATCTGTATTAGAAATTTTTACTCAATATCTTGAGAAAAAGGGTCATCGTAAAACACCTGAACGTTTTGCTATCTTACAAGAAATATATAATCATAAAGGTCATTTTGATATAGAAACTCTCTACATTAAAATGAAAAATAAAAAATATAGAGTTAGCAGAGCTACTTTATATAATACTATAGAACTTTTAATTGATAGTAAACTTGTAAGAAAGCATCAATTTGGAAAAAATCAATCTCAGTATGAAAAATCATTAATGAGTGGTCGACATGATCATCTTATATGTACTAAAAGCAATAAGGTACTCGAGTTTTGTGACCCAAGAATTCAAAATATAATTGATACAGTGGAAAAAGTCTTTAACTTTAAAGTAAGTTCTCATAGCTTAAATCTTTATGGTGAATTTTTAGAAGAAAAAAGTGAATCAAAAAATAAATAAATGTCTGTCGATGTACTGTTAGGCCTACAATGGGGCGATGAAGGAAAAGGTAAAATTGTTGATGTACTTGCAGGGAATTATGATATAATTGCTAGATTTCAAGGCGGACCTAACGCTGGCCATACATTAGAATTTGATGGTATAAAACATGTTTTGCACACGATTCCCTCTGGAATATTTCATAAAAATGCAATCAATGTAGTTGGTAATGGTGTGGTAATTGATCCCATTATATTTAAAAATGAAATAGATGCTCTAAATAAAATGGGTGTTAATTTAATCACTAAGTTATTACTTTCAAAGAAAGCACATCTAATACTACCCACTCATAAAATACTTGATGCTGCCTCAGAAAAATCTAAAGGCAAAAGCAAAATTGGTTCAACTCTCAAAGGGATAGGTCCCACATATATGGACAAAACTGGTAGAAATGGTTTAAGAGTTGGAGATATTAATTCTCCAGAATTTAAGTCTCGTTACAATAAACTGGTGTCTAAACATAGTAAGTTGTTAGGAAATGATTTTATTGGTTTTGACTTAGAAAAATTAGAAAAAGATTGGTTTGATGGTATAGATGTATTAAAGTCATTTAAACACATTGATAGTGAACATTATTTACACAATGCACAAAAGAATGGTAAAAAGATATTAGCTGAAGGTGCACAAGGCACCTTATTGGATATAGATTTTGGCTCATATCCTTTTGTTACCTCTTCAAATACTATTTCAGCGGGAGCTTGCACAGGCCTGGGAATAGCTCCAAACAAGATTGGTGATATATTTGGTATTTTTAAAGCTTATTGCACTAGGGTTGGTAGTGGACCTTTTCCCACTGAACTATTTGATGAAGTAGGTGAATTTATTGGTAAAAAAGGCAATGAATTTGGTGCAACTACAGGAAGGAAAAGACGTTGTGGTTGGTTAGATTTACCTGCGCTAAAGTACGCTATTGCTCTTAATGGAGTTACTAAATTGATGATGATGAAAGCAGACGTACTTAGTGACTTAGAAAACATTAAGGTTTGTACACATTATAACTACAATGGTGAATTAATTGACTATTTACCATTTGAAGCAAGTGAAGACACTATAGTACCTGTCTACAAAGAATTTGCTGCATGGAAAGAAGATTTAACTCAATTGTCTTCTATTGACGATGCTCCATCTCAATTAATTGACTATATCGATTTTCTTGAAAAAGAATTAGAAACACCAATTCTGGTGGTTTCTGTTGGTCCTGATAGAACCCAAACTCTTAACAGATAAGCATTTGATTTTAATTAGAAATATTGCATTAATAATAGTATTTATTAATGTTATATATGCTCAAGAAAAAAATCAATTAGAAATCATTAATGCTAATTACACTTACTTTGATCAGAGTAAGTACCCTGATATTCGAAGACTAGTCGGTGATGTTAGTTTTATGCACGAAGGTGCTATAATGAGTTGCGATAGTGCATGGCATTATTTTAAGGAAAATCGTTTCGAAGCCTATAGCAATATATATATCAATAAAGGAGATAGTATCCATTTACACGCAGAAAAACTTAATTATAATGGCTTTAACCAAAAAGCTTTATTACAACGCAATATTGTATTAAAAGATAGAGAAATGCAATTAAAAACAGAAGAATTGCATTATTTTTTAAAAACAAACATAGCTTCATATTATTCAGGAGCAATAATTACTGATAAAGAAAATGTTTTAAAAAGTCGAATAGGAGAATATTTTTCATCCTCAAAAACTTTAGTCTTTAAAACTGATGTAACTCTTGAAAATCCTGAATATTTGATTGAATGTGATACCCTAAACTATAATACAGAATCAGAGATTGCCTTTTTTCATGGACCTACAACAATTACATCAGACAGTAACTTCATTTTTTGTGAAGACGGTTGGTATAATACGTTAACCGACAAATCTGAATTTAGTAGTAATGCTTATTTATGTAGTGATAACCAAAAATTATCTGGAAATATCTTATTTTACGACAGAAAAAATGGCTATGGTAAAGCCTTAAATAACATTTCTATAGAAGATACGGCCAATAAATATACAATTTATGGTAATAAAGCTGAATATTTTGAAAAATTAGACAGTTCAATAATTACCTTAGAACCTTTATTAGTGGCTGATTTTGATAATGATACTCTATTTCTTCATTCTGATACTATTATTGCCAATTTAGATAGCTTAAAGTACCAGCAAATTAAATCCTTTACTGGCACAAAATTTTACAGTAAAAACTTACAAGGTAAATGTCAGGAACTCTATTATTATTTGAGAGATTCAACCATTCAAATGTATTATAAACCCATACTTTGGTCTGACAATTATCAATTGACTTCAGAGCATGTTATTTTGGAAATTAAAAACAATTCTGTTGACAAAATGAATCTTTTACATAATGCCTTTATCATTTCTGAAGATAGCCTGGATTTATATAACCAAATTAAAGGAAGAAATATGATGGGCTTCTTTGAAAGGAATGAATTGCATAAAATTAATGTTATTGGTAATGGACAAGCCGTTTATGTTGTAAAAGATGAGAAAGATAAAATTTCTGGAATAAATACTGTTAGCTGTAGTCAAATGAACATATATGTGGATGAAAAAGAAATACATCGTATATCTTTTAAAAAACAGCCAAATTCTACTATTTATCCAATAGAAGAATTACCACAAAAATGGAAAAGACTGGAAGGCTTTAAAGAGCGTTATTCGGAACGCATCTTTAATAAAGAAGAAATTTGGTATTAATCAGCAAATTTTGCTAGCCAACTTTCTGATAATGGAACTTTCCACTTACTTTCGTATTCACTTTTTGTACTTACCAAGTTATTATACACTATTGTTTGAGGAGTAAGTAGTTTTTTAAACTCAGCTAGAGGTAATATCTTAGTTAATTCACCTTGCATGAAGGCAATATTTGTTCTATTGAAAAAGTCGATATGGTATTGATTAGCGATAGCTTTTATCACTGCTACCGAACTATCTATAGAACAACCACTTGCTTGCTGCTTACTTACATCTACGAATAAGCAAATGAACCAATCGTGTATCTGAAATGAACAATGCAATGCTGTGCCGTGGGTATTCCAATTGTTACATAAATCGGTGAGTTGACTTTCAATATCTGTCTTTTCGGCTGTATTAAAAGCTCTGTCTGATTGATATATCCATACTCTAGAATCAGAACTAATTTGATTATAGGGAACGTACATTTTTATAGGTTTTGATTTTGAGCAATTATTTCAGCAATATCCATGACTTGAATCTCAGATTCTTTTTCCTTATTTTTAATACCGTCTGTCATCATAGTATTACAAAATGGACAGCCTGTGGCAATTATATTTGGATTTATTTTTATTGCTTCCTCTGTTCTATTTATATTTATATCTTGATGACCTTTCTCTGGTTCTTTGAACATTTGTGATCCTCCCGCTCCGCAACAAAATGATCTACTCTTTGATCGTTTCATTTCAACCAATTTATAACCTAATCTATTAATCAATTTTCTTGGTGCATCATAAACATTATTTCCACGACCTAAATAGCATGGATCATGAAAAGTTATTCGATTATCTATTATATTTTTTTTAATTGTAAATCTTCCATTTTCAATAATTTCTTCTATGAATTCAGTGTGATGTAAAACTTCATATTTACCTCCTAAACCAAAATATTCATTTTTAAGGGTATTAAAAGAATGTGGACACGTAGTAACAATTCTTTTCACATTGTAATTGTTCATTATTTCAATATTCATTAGAGCTTGCATTTGGAATAAAAATTCATTTCCAGCTCTTTTTGCTGCGTCTCCACTTGAAGATTCTTCTGTTCCCAAAACACCGAAATCAACATTAGCTTTGTTTAAAATCTTTACAAAAGCTCGAGTTATTTTTTTTGCTCTTTCATCAAAGCTTCCAGCTGAACCAACCCAAAAAAGAATTTCAGGTTCTTTTCCCATTGCAAACCATTCTGACATAGTAATAACTTTCAAGCTCATAATTATTTAAATACTTGAATTGATACTTTTTTATCTACTAAATCTGTAAATCTTCCATCATAACGAGTAGCTCTGACAATATGGTTGTCAATCCAATGGTAATTACCACCCCTAGGCTTACCCATAAGCATACTGTGGTATTTAAAACCGTGCTTTTTTAACCATATTTCTGTTATCTCTCTGTGTTCTTCAACTCGAGAAGTAAAAAAGGTTATGATATGTCCTTCATCATACCATTTGTTTAAAGTTACTAAAGCATCTGGATATAATTCAGCTGTAGCCATTCTTTCAGGCTCTTCATTAGGAATGTCGTCACATATAGTCCCATCGATATCAATCATATAATTCTTTATGTGTTTAGGTAATACTGGACTTATATGTTGTCCATTTACAATTTTATCTTCTAAATTAATTGTGTTATTCATCTTTCCAATTTAAACGGTCTGCAGCAGGAAATTGCCATGGAGCTCCATTGTTCTCTATATTATTAAAAATAGTATTTAATTCCATTGGTGCGGCTGATTCTTCCATAACTAAGTATCTTCTTAAATCAATTATTATAGAAAGCGGATCTATATTTATTGGGCATGCCTCGGTACAAGCATTACATGACGTACACGCCCACAATTCTTCATTAGAAATATAGTTTAATAAAGATTTATTATCGTTAAATTTTTTTCCTTCTTTATCAATTCCTTTTCCAACTTCTTCTAATCTATCTCTTACATCCATCATTATTTTACGTGGTGATAGTAATTTACCTGTTTGATTGGCTGGACACTCTGAGGTACAACGACCACATTCAGTACAACTGTATGCATTCATTAGTTGAATCCAATTTAAATCTTTTACATCTTTAGCACCAAAACGTTCAGGAGGATTATCATCACTTACAGCAAAAGGATCTATGTCTGGGTTCAACATTATCTTTACTTCATTTGTAACTGAACTCATATTTGATAAACCTCCTTTGGAATTTAAGTTGGAAAAATATGTGTTAGGAAAAGCTAAAATAATATGAAGATGTTTTGAAATTACTAAGTAATTTAAAAATGCTAAAATGCCTATAATATGAAACCACCAGCAAAATCTTTCAATTATAAAAATTGATTTTAAGGACAAATCAGAAAATACAGGAATTAAGTATTGACTTATAGGAATACTAAATGAAACTTCAGCATATTTTGAATATCCAAGAGAAAATAATATGCTATCGCATGCGTTCATTGTTAAGAAAGCAAACATTAACATAATTTCTACTATTAAAATAATATTTGCATCTGATTTTGGCCAACCTTTCATTTCACTGCTAAGAAACCTTTTAATAGACATAAAATTTCTTCTAAAAAAGAAAACAACACAAGCAATTAAGACCAATAATGCTAATATTTCAAACGTACCTATTAAAAAACCATAAAAATTTCCTAGAAATGATAAAACCCTATGTGTACCAAATATTCCATCTATTAATATTTCTATAACTTCAATATTGATTATTATGAAACCAATGTATATTAGAAGATGAAAAAAAGCAGCGACAGGACGCACTTTCATCTTGGATTGACCTAAAGCTACCTTAGCCATTGTTTTCCATCTTAATTTAGGGTTATCGCTTCTGTCAAGTTCTTTACCTAAATTGATATTTCTTAGAATTTTTCTAAAGTTTTTAATAAACAAAAGCGTAAACCCAATAAAAACTATTGAGAAAATGATTTGTCCTATACCCATACAGTGAAATTATTTAGTGGTATCTTTTTTTATTTCAAAGGCTGTTCTTTTTCCTCCTAATAATGAAAACGTGACATATCTTTTTGGATACTTTTTCATATCTTCAATTAACAAATCAAGATTTTTAGAAGCGCTAGTTAGGTTATTATACATTTCTTTATCATTTAGTAGTAAACCAATAGAACCTTCACCATTTTCTATTTTTTGAAGGATCTTGTCAAATTCTGCTAAGGATTTGTCTAAGTTGTTTATTGTACTTTTAAAATTGGATTTTGCTAAAGAATCTGAGATAGATTCAAAGTTTTTTATGGTACTTGCAATCATTTCGTTGTTGTTGTGTAAATTAGATGTAATAGATTCAACATTTTGAATAATAGTACTGACTCTTATATCATTTTTATATATGATACTGTCAAGCTTGACCATAGCTAGTTCCATAGTACTAAATGTTCTGTTTAAACTTCTTAGACTACTTGATAAACTTTCTCTCGCATCTTTATCCAATACAGTAGTAATAACTGTCATAACAGAGTCAATAGATGAGAT
>TARA_B100000963_G_scaffold175611_1_pt1 | contig 11144 bp, 7 predicted proteins | sample TARA_B100000963 | Tara Oceans TARA_B100000963 (sample SAMEA2622097) | marine metagenome | biome: marine biome (ENVO:00000447); feature: surface water layer (ENVO:00002042); material: "saline water (ENVO:00002010), including plankton (ENVO:xxxxxxxx)" | depth 5 m | reverse complement strand
CCCGCCACCGTGTCGGCGGGTACGTAAAGAAATTCGGTGAAAAGCTTCCAAAGCAAGGCGAGAAAGATCAGCGGGCGAACGGGAGCAAGAAAGATAAGAACGCCCAGAGCGAATTCGGCATATCCCACCTGAGTGATGAAAGCGACGTCTGCGTTCACACCAATGGATTGCCAATGGTTGATCAGCATCTGCTTTTCCACTGCGAAACCGAAGCCGGCGTGCCCAATTAAAAGCAATGCAAGGCAGGTCCTGCATAAGAAGAAAACCGTATCGATGGTCGATTCCTTGATCTCGGGTTCGGTGTAACTTGAAAGCAAATCCTTGCGAGTGATCGCAAATGCGCCCCCCATCACCAAGAGCATGAAGGGAGGACCCCAGTTCCCCGCTCGTTCCCAGAACTCCCAGGTTTGCATCTTGGCAACCCTCATGGAATCCGTGGCCAGTTGCACCACCCACTCCCCGTCTATCTGAACTTTCTCGAGATTCCCCGACAAGGGTCTCAAAATGGCCGTCCACAAGGCCCACAAGAACATCCAAATGAGAATCGTCCGGTTTGGAGATTTCAACAACAGCAGCGCCATGAGAATATCAAAGGCGCCAATCAGAGGCTGAAGGGTCCAGGCCAGTTCGGGTTCGATACCCTGAGAGGCAAAGAAGGGAAGCCAGCCCGACTTGGTGATAAGCCCCCAAGTTCCGTGTCCGATGAAACAAAGGGCCGCAGTGATGCGTAGAGTCCAATGCAACTGAGTTTGCAAAACTCCCTTATCCCCCGAATGGGGAGAGAACAATCCATCCAAGAAATATTCTTTCGGTGTCATATCCCTATGCTTATTGACCGCCCCTTCCGATGCAATTAGGAAATAAGCATGCTTCGCCCAAAAGTTCTTCCGCTTCCCCTTTTCGCCATTTGCCTCCTAGCCTTGACTGGCTCCTTGTCCGCTCAATTCAACGAAGATTTCTGCCAGAACTTGGAGAATTTCGGTAAATTTTACGACCGTCCGGAATCTTCCGGTCTCCAAAGCGCAAAACTCTTCCTCTCCTATCAGCATCAACTCGGTCACATCAAGGGCGAGGACAAAAACGGTCACTCCTTCGACGACGACTTCGAGGAGTTTCGCCGCTTTTGGATGGGCCTTTCCGGAACTTTCGCATCCCATTGGAAATTCAAGGTAGTCAGTCAGCTATCCAATGACCGCAACGCCTATCCGGGAGATTACCGACAGTGGGGTCATGAAACTTTCCGCGCCGCCAACCTGTCCCTTGACGCGGGCAAGGCTTTCGGGCTGAAAGGCTTGGACTCCATGGAACTGGGCTACGGGAGGAGAACCGGAAGAATGGCGGATGAATGGCAACGCTCTTCCACGGTCATCAATTGCCTCGAGCGCTCTTCCTTCGCCAACAAGCTTTGGCTATACGACAAAGAGAAAGGAAACCCGCTTGCGGCCTGGGTGAAATGGTCCGCCGGCAGCCACACCTTCGATGCCGCGGTTTTTTCCGGCACCTACGATGACTACTTGGGTGGCTGGGAGGACAGCAAAATCTTTTACCTTTCCTGGTTGGGGAACTACTCGGACAGCAGTTCCCTCGACCTCTTGGAGTATTGGATTTCCTATTACAACCAGCAAGGCGATGCAGACGAGGATCATCTGGCCGGAGGCATGGATTGGTCTATGGCATTGGTCAACCGACTTGGACAAGGCGATTGGCTTCTGCACAGCACTCTGGCTGCGGGAAACAGCGGGGTTCTGGACAAAAACGGGGGTTCCAAGGACTTTCGCCGACGGGGAGAATTTTGGGGGATCGTCCTCATGCCCATGCGTTGGTTGCAAAAAGACCGGCTCAAACTGGTCGGGCGCCTCCTTTATCAGGAATCGGACCAAGCCCATGGAATCAAGCTCAACAGCCGCTACGCCCCCCTTGCCCAGGCTCGAGACTCCACCTTGGAACTTGATGGAGGAAGAGGAGACCAGCACCATGCCTTTTATCTGGGGCTCAATTACTATCTTTGCGGGGAAAGAATGAAAGTGATCAGCGGAATCCAGTATGATGACTTGAAATCGGAAGGTTCTACCCAGTACGAAGGATGGAGCCTAGGGACAAGTTTCAGAATTTGGTTTTGAATCGAGCGTTGCCCGAAGGGGAAATGCTTCAGCTACTGAGCGGATGAGGCATACCCATCCCGCTCGGCGGCGATTCTTTGAACGGCAGACTTCATCAGATCCAATGATTTCTCCAAGGAACTCAGCAATTTGAACTGGGTTCGGGTGCGATCCAAATTATGACCGGGCCACCGGGTCTTGAAATAGCGATCGCCCTCCAGGTAATCGGTCAGGAATCGCAGGCCCAACTCGTAAGTGATGACCGAAGGAGCCAGTGGCAAAAATTCGATTTCCTTATCCGAAAGCATATCACCGGCCGCTTCGAGGTATCCCTGGGCAATGGCTTCGAAAACCGAAGGCAGAAAACGAACTTTGCTGAGATCCGTCTCATCCTCCAAAGACGAACAGGCCGCGGTTCGGACCAAATCTCCGAAATCGTGAAGGACACACCCGGGCATAACCGTGTCCAGATCCACGACGCACATGCCCTGCCCCGTATCCTTGTGCAAAAGTACGTTGTTCAGCTTGGTATCGTTATGAACCACCCGGGATGGAAAATCCTTCAACCTGATTTTTTCGGCCAAGACTTCGCGTTGCTTGGCAAAGGTAACCAAATCCCCCACTTCACGGGATCGCCCGTGAGCATCCTTTTCCAGGGCGAAGAGAAAATCATCAAAGCGCTTTCGGGTGTTATGAAAATCAGGAATGGTTTCCACCAAAGCCGGACCGGGCAAATCATTCAAATTGGCCTGAAAGAGACCGAAGGCCTTGGCTGCCTCGTATGCGTGGTTGTCATTTTTCGGAACCTCAAAGGAACGCCCGCCCGCAATGAATTTGGTCATCCGCCAGTACGAATTGCCTTCCCTGAGAAAGGATTCACCATCCAATGTCGGAATCAGGATAAGGGTCTCAAAAGCGTGCTGCCCATCGACGGCCTTCCGCCGGAGATGAGCGGTAACGCGGGAGAAATTTTCCATCAAACCCTTTGGGTTTTCGAAAACCTCGGAATTGATTCTCTGCAGAGTGTAGCGATTGGTTTGCTTTCCGTTCCGGCAAAAAACCAAGAAGGTATCGTTCACGTTTCCATTTCCATGAGGTTCAAAGGAGGAAAACGTTCCATCAATTCTGAAACGACAGCAGATTCGTTCAATGGAATGATCGGTTGAAATCAGCAAGCATCCTAGTCTTCAAAATTTTAGTCCTAGGTCAACCTTCGAAGAGTCCAGGAATCAGTTCCTTTGCAACGCATCCCTTTGCTTGGCCTTCTTTGCAATCCGCATGAAAACAAATTTCTTTTCAATTCGCAGACCCCATTGATGGCAAACTTTTTTTAGGAACGAGAAAAAGACCCCAAATCAATAATTAAGATAATTCATCAAGTACATGAAATATAAACATACTTATTGACAATAAGCTAAAATTATGGATTCTAGCACCTAAGGTGATGTCAAGGATGGTGGAAGTTTTGAATGGTTTCGGTATTCCGAATCAAGGCTCCCTTGGCCCCAAAACCAAAACTAAGAGAGGAAATCATGAAAGATGTTATCTCACAAATACACGAATGGATTAAACTCGTTTCACAGGTTGGCTTAGGATTGATCGCACTGGGTGTGATCGCGGAAATCGTCTTCGGCAAAGGAGCGATTTTTGGGGCCAGCGTCATCGGAAACCTTCAGCAAATCGTAACTGACATTGGTGGAGAGAATGGCTTCATCGGATTGGTTGCAATCCTCATCATTTTTGCGATCCTGCAGCGGAACCGCTAATTGCAAACGATTTTTTTCAGTTTCTCCGGACTACTGAAACAAACAACAAAAGGAGGGAATAAAAATGGAAAACGTAGCAAAAAAACTAAAGGAAACCATAGGTGGCCTAACTGACATCCTGATCGTTGCGATTGGTTTGTTGGTTGTCGTTCAAGTCGTATTCGGAACCGAAGGCGGCATCGACATCATCGGAAACATAACAGGCGTGGTGGACTCCTTCATCGGAGCAAGCGCCAGCTTGGCGAGCTTGGTTGCTCTGCTGATCGTCATGGCAGTGCTGGGACGAAAACAGTAACCGATAGGAACCTTTATACGGAAAGGGGAGGCATTGCGCCTCCCCTTTTTTTGTCTACCAATTGAATGAAAGGCTACAGGAGTAATTCCTCCACGTAATTCCTCTGATCAAAGATCCGATTCGCTTGAACGAAGACTGAGGTCGTGGCTTGCATCCGGACTTCCAACCGGGCCAACCGGGAGGCAGCCACCGCCATATCCAGATCGGCTATGCGGGAAAGCGTCTTTTCCTTTTCCACCACCTGTTCGTCCATGCTCTCGAACTCGGAGCGAAACCGAGCCGCGCTTGCCCCCACCAGAGCCAGCTTGTCCGAAACGTCCTCTTCCGCCTCCATGATCCGACCCAATGCATCCTGCGCGTTGGCCATGGTTTTCAAGTCAATCTCCGTACTGGGCAGAAAACGTTTGAAATTCACCCTTTGAAGTTCGAACTCCTGGCCATGCTCGTCATTCTGCACCCGGAGGTTGACCGGATCACTTTCCCTTATGTATCCTCTCGGGTTGGTGCTTGTTTCATGCGGCAGATCGTTCCATAAGGCGTTGTGCGAAAGAATCTGCAAAGCATCCTCATTTCCTTTAAAATCGTTGGGTTCGTTCGCGTTCCAATTTTCATAAGCCCCATTCACGACGTAACCTGCCGGGGTATGATTATCGCTCTTGCCATTCCAAAAGAGTTTACCCAAACCTCCTTCCTCCTTGGCTTCCGGACCCTCCACCCATCTCCATTCACCCTCCGTATGGGCGTCGCTCCCTCCCAACCAAAGGGCGATGTTGGTCAACTGACCTTCCAGTTGGCGATTGATCTCATCCTGCTCGTCCGCAGTTGTGACCGTGGCCATGTAGTGGTCGTATTGCGGATCGCTCTTGCTGCTTGCCGCAGCATGGGCCCGAGCGTTGGTCCAAGTTATGTTGCCCGTATCCATCACTTTGTAACGTGTGTTTCTGAACAAGTCCTGCCCATTGAACTGTTCCATATCGATCTCCAAAACCTGTTCTCGCAATTCCTGAAATTCACGGTCGTACAACTCCCGGTCGGAATCGGTTTTGGTAACGTCCTGCGCCATGGTGGCCAAGGTTGACATCCGGCGGTAAATGCCCTGAACGATTTGCAAGGCGGCTTGCTGGGCATGGGTGTAGGACAACCCGTTTTGCAGGGTTTGGCTAACCTGTCGCATCCTTTTCAGCTCGGATTCATTTTTCATTTCCATGGACAGAGCCCCGGCATCATCGAAGGGACGCACGTGCTTCTTGCCGGATGAGAGCTTTTCCGTATATTCCAGTCTCTCTTCCTGAATGGACGACATGTCCCTGGAGATTCGGGACGCGAAGTTGTGAGTGTCAGAAACAATCATATTTGCTTTTTGGTTGGGCGATTTCTGAGAAAAGCTCTGATTCAAACGGGTGTATTTGAAAAAACGCTTCGGTCGGATCGCCGATTAATAACATCCTTGTTTATGTAAATGTACGTTTCCATCTTCCTGATGGAAATCACAGGGAATGCTTACATAAGAGAATCCTTGGTTAGTTGGTTTATTTTAAGATTGGAATCAGCCTGCTCCCAAGGGAAACCCGATAAGTTGCCGAAGAACCCAAGACATGCATGCCTTGGAAGGATCTTACGCGAAGGCTTCGATTCAGGAATGACTGGACCCGAAGAAATGGATGAGACGAACCTTCGACACTCCTTGTCGACGGAACTATGAAAATCAAATACGCCTCCGTGCGTATGACCATAAAGTCGGACGAAGCGGGCGAAACTTTAGCGATAAGGTTTCCTTTTATCGCAAGGGCAGCGCGAAGGAACCCAAAAGAGTCACCACCAAACCCAAGAATGAGATTGCAGTGAGCAAAACCGACCAGGTTGCGAGAGTTTCCCGTTCCGTGAATCCACTGAGTCTTTGAACCACCCAAAATCCACTGTCGTTCATCCAGGATAAGGTGATTGAGCCAAACCCGATGGCCAGAAACACATAGACCGGGTGATAGCTCAAATCGGAACCGTCCCCAATGATGGACGCCATCAAACCAACCCCGGTGATCATCGCCACGGTGGCGGATCCCTGAGCAATTCGTATGAAAGCGGTCACTCCCCATGCCAACAAGACGTAGGAAAGACTCATGGAGTTGGCGAGAGAAGCCATCGAGTCCCCCACCCCACTCATCCGGATCATACCTCCAAAAGCGCCTCCTGCCCCGGTGATCATGATAATCATTCCCGCAGTGCCCAGCGGGGCTTCAAGTTGTTTTGCAATCATGGAACCCATTTTGGAACTCTCGCCATGCTTTTCCATTTTGACTTGGCGGATCAGAAGAAAAACCGAGACCGAGGATGCAAGGCACATGGCTACGTTCGGCTCACCGAAGAAAGAGAGGAGTGAAAAAACGGGATTGCCCGAATGGGGTGTGAAAGGCCCAAGCGCGACCCCTTCTCCACCCAAAACCTTAATGGAGGAGACCGATGAAATCATAATCACCGGAATGGCGATGGGCAAATAGGATAAGACCAGAGGAGGCAGTTCGCTGTCTTCCTTCGCCATTATGGATTGCCCATCCTCCGCGCTGGTTCCACCAACCGGACGCATGGGAAAATCATATTTCCTTTCAAACCATTTGGACATCACCAGCACGAGGATGGCCACCGGCACACTGGCAACCAATCCCGCGACCAAGGCATAACCCAAGTCAATCGACAAACTGTCCGCAATCATTAGAGGACCCGGCGTGGGAGGAACCATGGAATGAGTGATGGCGCCTGCCCCCGCCATCGCCATGACAAAAAACAGATACTTGCCGCCCGCCCGCAACGCCATGGCCCGGGCCAGGGGTATCAGGAGAAAGAAGACCGTATCGAAGAAAACAGGAATCGACAGTAAAAAGCCGCTGATCAGAAGCACCAACCCGGCCCTCTTTTCCCCAAATACGGAAAGCAAATGACGCACCACCCGCTCGGCCGCTCCGCTCCGCATCATACAGGTTCCGATGATCGCCGCCAGAGCGATGATCAATCCGATCCCACCGGCGGTGTTTCCGAAACCCATCAGGGTCCACTTGACCGCCAGGACGTGATTGGCGGGAGATCCCTCGGAGTCGGGCAAATCGACCCGGTTATGAAACAAGCCCTTGTTTTCGACGGAAAGCTCCGGCAAGGGTCCGGAAAGCAACCCCACGAAAATAGCGGCGCTCATCAAGGCGAAAAAGGGATGAAGCTTTAGCTTGGTAACGGAGAACACGACCCATGCGACGGATACGAGCAAGACCAGCAAAGGCGAATGAGAAGGGACGGTGGAGGCAAGAACGGTTTCGGTGATCATGTGGCTTGCCTAAGAGTTGAGGTTTCCTCGATGCCTATGGCAAGAAGGAATTTCCTTCCGGGGTCCTCAAGAAAGGGATCAGTAATCGATCAACCAGCAACTGCCGTGGGAAAAATGCTCGGCCTCCGCCACTCCGATCCATCTCTCGACGAAACGCGGACCCCACGAATCGGTGAAGGCAATCTCTTCGGTTTCCTTGTTGAAACCGTGTATGATGCAAATGTGAAGGTTCTCCGATCGATGAGGCTTGGGCAGATCGGCCACTTTGTCAGCTGCCTTCTCCACGATCGTCTTCCATGATTCCGTATCGGTCGATCTTCGCATGGCGGTCCGACGGTCAGCGGTATCGTTGAACCATTCCGTGGAATGCATGCCCCAGAGAACCGGTACGCCCGCATCCAGAAGTTTTTGCAAATCTCGAAAACTGGGCTGTTCCTGCAAAGCCTTGAAAGTCCGCCCCGCTCCCCAAACTTCCTTTTGCACCGCATTGACGAGAACGGAGACCACGGTGCCTCCGCCCAAACCCGTACTCCCCGACATCGCCAAAAGATACATGTCCGCGGGGATCTCCATGTAGCGCATGCAACGCTCGAAAGTCGCGGGGACGCAATAGCCCTTGGGCCCCTGATCCACCATCGGGATGTTCCGGATCACCACGTCTCCGTTCTCCCTTCTTTCGACGTTTGCCTCGTGAATTCTACGAATGTGCATGTCCGCGACCTTGGTCTGTTTGCCCCGGCGGTCCGCCACCTCCGAATGCTCGATGGCCAGGCTGACGAATTCTCCCTCCGCCACCGACAAGAGAAAACTGTGCCCTTTCCAGTCCCACCTCGAAACCTTTCTTTTGGCCGAACCTTCCCCATAGTTCTGCCTTCGCGGGCTACCCAAAACGCCCTCCAATCTTGCGGCAATGGTTTCCGCATCCCGATCGATCATAGCGGCCAACTCTTCGGGATCCCTGGTAACCGAGCCCTCCTTGAAATGCTCTTCGGCCACCCCCGCGGAGGCGAAGCAATCTCCCTTGTTCGCAAAAACCAGGGAGAACCGGGAAACCTGCCCGGGTGATCCGTAGAAGGCGGCGGAATAGGGACGGGCATCCAAAAAGCGGTAGCTGGAATCTGCGTAGAGCCGGCAACTGATGGAATTGCTGGTGGATGATTCGACCGGCCACCTCAGGCGTTCACCCAATTCGTCGGCGGTGTCATCCCAGAGCCGGTCGTCGGCAAACAAGGATTGCCCCACCGCCTCATTCAAACTCTTGAAGGACACTTTGGATGCCGAAGAACTCGACCGGCTTCCCGATCCGCTGCCTGAACTTGCCTGCCTCTCCTCCATGCTTTGCATGATCAGGGCTTTGCTGGCTTCGTTGAAAATGGATATGGAGACCACAAAGGCAACACCGTCCTTACGCTTCAGTTGGACCCGACCATTTTGAAAGGCAAGGATTTGAGCTTCGATGGCAGTTCCGGAGAGATTTTGCAAACGAACGAATTCCCGACCCGGACAAACCGCGCCGACCAAAAAAACCGAGAGCAAAAAAATACGCATGATCATGCAAGTTTATAAAAGCTTCGACTAGGATAAGGCAAGGAAGCTTTGCATGGGTCCGGAGAATCTTTCCCAAAGAGGGTTGCAGGAGAGCGAAGGGACGGGTAATGGTTTTCTTTTTAATTTTCATTCCACACCGTACCAATGAGCCCCAAGCAAACCATCGAATACACTCACACGGACGAAGCCCCCGCTTTGGCAACGCAGTCCCTGCTGCCAATCCTCCGCGCCTTCAGCGCCACCTCCGGGATCGAATTCCAATTACGGGACATTTCCCTGGCCGGACGAATCCTCGCTCACTTTCCCGACTCCCTGAGTCCGGAGCAGCAAGTTCCCGATGCCCTGTCGGAATTAGGCGCGCTCGCCACTCAACCGCAGGCCAATATCATCAAATTGCCCAACGTAAGCGCTTCCATACCCCAGTTGCAGGACGCCATTCTCGAGCTTCGGGGAAAAGGCTTTGCGGTCCCCGACTTCCCCTCCGATCCCCGGACCGAAGAGGAAAAAGCGACCCGGGCAACCTATGCAAAGGTTTTGGGTTCAGCGGTCAACCCCGTGCTGCGCGAGGGAAACTCCGACCGCCGGGTAGCCAAACCGGTCAAGGAATACGCCCAAAAGAATCCCCACTCGATGGGATCATGGACCTCCGACTCCAAGTCTCACGTCGCTCACATGCAATCGGGTGACTTTTACGGAAGCGAACAATCCTGCATCCTTGAAAAGGCCTGTTCGGTCCGTATCGAATTCATCGACTCCTCCGGGAACGCCCAAGCCCTCAAGGAGGAACTTCCCCTTCTCGAAGGCGAAGTCATCGACGCCTCGGTGATGAGCCGAAATGCCCTCCGCTCCTTTCTCGCCGAGCAACTCGACGACGCCCGCGAACAGGGCGTGCTCTTCTCCCTGCACATGAAGGCGACCATGATGAAGGTATCCGACCCCATTATCTTCGGTCACTGCGTGGAGGCGTACCTTGGGGATTTGCTCGACGAGCATGGCGATACCCTGCGTTCCGCCGGCTTCAACCCCAACAACGGACTCAGTGACTTCGACCGGACGCTCGATTCCCTGGAACCCGAAAAACGGGAGACCATCCGGACCCGTCTGGAGGAAATTCTAGGGGATCGCCCTCCTCTGGCCATGGTCAACTCGGACAAAGGCATCACCAACCTCCACGTTCCCAGCGACGTCATCATCGACGCCTCGATGCCCGCGATGATCCGGACGTCCGGTCAGATGTGGGGCCCCGACGGAAATCCCGTCGACACCAAAGCGGTCATTCCCGACCGCAATTATGCCGGGGTCTACCAGGCGACCATCGATTTCTGCAAAACCAACGGAGCCTTTGACGTTCCCACCATGGGCAACGTCGCCAACGTCGGCCTGATGGCGAAGAAGGCGGAGGAATACGGTTCGCACGACAAGACCTTTGAGATTTCCAGCCCGGGCACGGTCCGGGTGGTCAGCGATTCGGGCGAAACCTTGCTCAGTCACGAGGTCGAGACCGGTGACCTCTGGCGGATGTGCCAGACCAAACGCGTGGCGATCGTGGACTGGGTCAAGCTCGCCGTGAACCGTTCCCGCCTGAGTGGAAGCCCGGTTATCTTTTGGCTCGACGAAAACCGGGCCCATGACGCCAACCTGATCCGATACGTGAAGGCAAAGCTGACTACCCTGGAGACCGATGGGTTGGACATCAGCATTCTCGCTCCGATTGAGGCCACCCAAGTGACCTGCCAACGATGCAAGGATGGGCTCGATACCATTTCCGCAACCGGAAACGTGTTGCGGGACTACCTCACCGATCTGTTCCCCATCCTCGAACTCGGCACCAGCGCGAAAATGCTTTCCATCGTTCCCCTGCTCGCGGGAGGTGGACTGTTCGAAACCGGCGCGGGCGGTTCCGCGCCCAAGCACGTCCAACAATTCGTGGAGGAAGGACATCTGCGCTGGGACTCGCTTGGGGAATTCCTTGCCATCGCGGTTTCCCTCGAGGACCTCGCCGACAAAACGCAAAACGCCAAAGCCAAGGTCCTGGCCGACACCCTCAACCAAGCCATCGGAGTCTTTCTCGACGAAAACAAATCCCCTTCCCGAAAAGTGAACGAATTGGACAACCGGGGCAGTCA
>TARA_B100000963_G_scaffold104882_1_pt1 | contig 11146 bp, 9 predicted proteins | sample TARA_B100000963 | Tara Oceans TARA_B100000963 (sample SAMEA2622097) | marine metagenome | biome: marine biome (ENVO:00000447); feature: surface water layer (ENVO:00002042); material: "saline water (ENVO:00002010), including plankton (ENVO:xxxxxxxx)" | depth 5 m | reverse complement strand
GAATACCATAAGAAATACCCTATTATAAAGCCAAATATTCCTCCTAAAACAGAACCTAAAGTACAAATAAAGACGTAATACATAGACTTTCTAACCTTGCCAAGACATAATGCCATTAATAGAGGATCAGCTGGAACAGGAAAAAAAGAGGATTCAGCAAAAGCAACTAAAAATAATACTAAGGTTCCATAAGCGCTTTCAGCCCATGACAACACCCATTCATAAAGATTCTTTAATGGTTTCATAAACTATCTAATTTTGACCATTTTCTTGGCTTTGATAAACTGCCCGCCATTTGGATTTTTAGGAGTGTACATTTGACAAAAATAGACACCCGAACTTACTTCATCTCCGTTCTCATTTGTTCCATCCCAAACTACAGTATAGTATCCTGCATTTTTATCTTCGTTCACGAGTGTTTTAATTGTTTGTCCTTTAATATTAAAGATTCTTATAACAACATTTTGTGTTGAAGGTACATCATACTCTATTGTTGCAAAATCTGTGAATGGATTTGGATAGCTCTGTCTGAGCAATAAAATATCAGGAATAAGTTGTCTTCCATCAATTCTCATTTGACCGTTTAAAAGAGATGCTGATCGTGATAATGAACCGTCGCTTGCAATAACATTCCAAAATCCTTCAATTACAGTAACTGTATCCGTTTGAGCAGCTAAATCTTTTAAGGCCCATGTTTTATAATTATCTGTAATATACTCGCTTTCATCCGTTGTTAAAAATTCTAGTCCTTGATATCCTATCATTCGATAAGAAACATCATCACCATCAATGTCAGTTGTGGCATTCCATACAAACCTTAATGAATCATTTACATTTTCTGGGGTTATATATAAGGTTCTAAAATCTATTCCTGTGATAAACTCTCCATCTGAAACAAAATATTCGCCAACCGTACTAAAAGTTGCAGGTGCATCGTTCACTGGCAATACTTCTGTATTAAATGAAACTATAGTTGAATCAATACCTCCTCCAACAGTTCCACCATCATCTTTAACAGTTAAAGTAATTAATGATGTACCATATTTATCCTGATTTGGAATTAATGATAAAAGTATTGGATCAGCTGCTGGATCATAATCTATGGAAACATCTGAAAATAAATCGTCATTATCAGAAGTTGCATCAATTGTAATATTTTGAGGATTAATATCATTTCCATAACTAATACCAGTTAATACAACATTATATCTGTTATCTTCAAAGAATTGAACGTCATCTGGTACATCTATTGTTGGTGCCTGATTAGGAACAAAAACAGGCTTTACTTGAATCTCGTTAGTAAACAAACTTTCTTGTCCATTACTGGTTACTGAAAGTCTATAATAATAGAAAATATTCTCATCCAAATTAGAATCAGTAAATTCAAATAATGGATAATTTATACTTGTTAATAAGTTTGAAGAATCTGGATTAAATCCAGACTCAAGTGATCTATAAATATTTACTGTACATGATGATATACAAATCAAATCTTGCCAATTTAAAGTAACATTTCCATCGCTAGGAATTGTATATGTTACTTCTGGAGCAGGTGCAGGTCCACTTCCACTAGGCCTTACAACAAACAATCCTTCGTCAATACCTGTTACAACTATACTTCCACTGCCATAGTAAGGAAAATTACTCCACGTACCATCAAATGAAGTATTATTGCTTGATGGATAAACATCGAAATAAGCTGATTCAGTTGGATTAGAAATGTCTGTAATATCCATTACTCTCAATCCAGCTGTATAATGTGACATATAAACATTATTACCTATAATATAATTATTATGATCAATTGCTCGAGTTGGACCAAAATAAGTTTTATGTACAACAGGATTGTTTAAATCTTCCACATTCCAAATTAAAGTTCTGGTGTTATATGCATTATTCGATTCATCTAACTCATCATTAACAATAAAATATCTATGATCTTCCGTCAACCAACCTTGGTGAGTATAATAATCATCGTAATTACCTAAACCAATCGTTTTAGCACCGCTGTTATCATCTGACTTTGTACTGACATCTGCAATCCATACTTTAGTCTCGTTTGAACCAAAACAAATCTCTTTTCCAACATATGCTGCATCAGGACCATTGTAAACAACACACTGAACATCATGAGAATATCCTGTATTTGATCTTCCAGTATTTGGATCAGAAATACAAGCAGATTTTGTTGGTGAACTTGGAGAAGAGATGTCAATGATGTGCAATCCTCCAGGTCCACAAGTCTTGGTACCTATTGCATAAGCAAAACCTGTATCTTCATTTATAAAAATATTATGAGCATTTCCATCATTGTTTACATTGGGATCATCAAAACCTGTATATAATGCAGTATTTGAGAATGTAAATGGATTTCCATTAAAATTTCTTAGCTCAGTTAAATCAAATACCTGCATTCCATGTCCATAAGCTTCTGAGACTATAAATACATGATTTTGATAAACTTTTAAGTCTCTCCATGTTGAATCATTGCTTTGGGTAGGTAATCTACCAATATAAATAGGATTTTCAGGATTAGATATATCAACAAAAGAGGTTCCATTGCTCATACCTACAAGCGCATATTCTTTTCCTGTCTGTGGATCTGTCCATCCCCAAATATCATTTAGCGATGTAGAGTTGTTACCGCCAATCTCTGTTTTATCAGTAAAAGACATTAAATCCATATTTTTACATGGAAACTGTCCAGCAAAGCCTCCCGCACATGGAACGCCTTGTTTAATTGATGTATTGCCAATTCCAGTCGAAAAAGTTGAGACAATACTTTTATTTGAAGTACTTAAATCAAAAGCATAAAGTCTATCATCATAATATGAACCTGTAATTAAAAGATTATCGTTTAGTACTATATTTCTACCAAAATACTCATCAACTGATCTTTCAATATTGTCAACCAATTCAAGGCGGTCAGAACTATTTATTATATAGTTAAAAATTTTACCTTCATTAAAAGTTGAAATAGAAACTTTATTTTCATGTTCAGCAATTTTATAACCAAAATGCGAATTATTTTCTAATAAAACTGGTTGAATTTCATATGGATTTTTCCAAGGATTCTGATTGTCATCAGTTCTATCTGTCTGTAAATAAGGATATACAAAAACACGACCTTTACCTCCATCATCTTCCAATGCAGATATATATAAATTATTTTTTCCTACATATACAGATTGACCAAATTTAATCTTATTATCTTCACTTTTTATACTGCTTGGGCTTGGAATGTCAATTCCAAATGGAATCCCATCTTTATATTCAATCATGTAAACAAATTCTTTTAAAGATCCGATGAGTAATTTATTATTATCGAACGATGCTGAGATACCAAACCCAAATTTATTGGGACCAACAGCATAACACCCTTCAACATCGCCTAATTTTCTAACATCAATTGTTTGAAAGGGTTTGATTGAAGATCTACTGCTATTAATACTATCTAAATTATAAACATATACAACCCCATCGTTATAAAATGGAGATGAAATAGATACATACTCATCAGTTAATGTGACATTATAGCCGAACTTGTGAGGTGTTCCAGTTGCATTTGAAGATATTGGATTATAAAAAGTATTATGCAGCTCCCACTTTCCATCATTTTTTTTATACAAATGGGCAATACCATTTCCATTTTGATAGCCCGGAGCACCAACAATCATATATTCCGAAGACAAGGCAATGCTAAAACCAAAATCATCGCCAGGCATTGGATTTGGAGAAATAATCTCAGATTCTTTTACTAATTGATTTGCTGCTGAATCATATGAATAAATATCTAAAATTCTTGAGGTCAATGATGAAAATGTTTTGGCAGTAACAAGTGTGTCGTCATTCATCGTAATTGGAATAGATCTTCCTCTACTTAAAAGCTCTGCAGAATGATTCTTACCAAAAGATCCGGCAAAAATTTGAGCAAATAAAATTGTTGCTAAAAATATTTTTTTGAGATTTTTAATTCTTATCACAGAGATAAAGTATAAGGAAAAAAACTAAAAATTAGAATCTTTAATTTTTTAGCTATCTAAAGAATTATCTAAAAATAATGATTTATCAATAGCTGCAAAAAATTCTCTGAAAAACTGAACAGATCTTTTCCTTTGAGAACCACCAAAATTAACTCTAAGTGATGACATATATGGTTCTGTATCGTAAATAGCTTTGACAGTAACTGTTGCTGTAAGTTTATAGTCTTTGACTACTACTTTTTCTCCGTCATCTCCTCCTCCTCGTCCAGAAGGCCCGTCTCCATCCGTGGCTACAAACCACCATATTGCAGCTATAATTGCAAGTGCCCCAAGAGCTTTTTCAGCATCAGACGGCTCTTTTTTCTTAGGTTTTTCAATCTTACTAGCAGTAATTAAACCAAACTCTTTATTTAAGGTATCTATAGTAAATCCTAAATCTTGAAATGCACCAATAGTAGATTGCATTAAATCTTTTGAATTTACATCGTACTCCCTAGTTTCAACTGCCCTTTGAGCTGCAGTTGATTTTTTTGAAGATCCACCAGATGAAGCACAACTTGTCAGTAGAAAAACGAATAAAAAAGAATGTATTGCAACTTTTTTAAACATTGTTAGTTGATTGTTTGATCTAAAAATAATGATTTATCTAATGCTGCAAAGAAGCTTTTGAAAAATAAATCTGAAAATTTTCTATCACCGCCCTCAAAATTAACTCTTAAAGACGACAATAATGGATCAGTTGAAATCTCTTTTACAGTTATCGTTGCGGACAATGTCAATGGTGCAACAATAACATCGCTATTATCTTCAAATCCAGTTAAAGCTCGAAAAAAAGCTTCAAATGGATCCTCTTCAAGATTTGTTCTTGTAGTGGTTGTACCTTGTGTTTTGCTAGCAGTAATTAAACCAAATTCTGCATTTAAAACATCTATAGTATAACCTAAATCTTGAAACGTACCAATAGAAGCTGTTATAAGTTCATTTGTTGAAACATCATATTCTTTTGTTTCTGTTGCTCTTTTAACTGCTGTAGTACGTTCTGGCATCATGGATGCACAACCACTGAGAATCACGCCTATCGATAAGGCTAATAGTAGATTTTTGTTCATTTTTAATATTTAATACTTTGATATTTAAAGTCTGTTACAACACCATCAGCATTTAATTTTACAATCAATGTAAGATTTTTGCTAGAATTTGATGATTTTGAACGACCTCCACCAAAAATACCGAAAAAATTACCACTTGAACCTGCTCCAGCTCCGGAAACGCTTGATGATTCAGATTCTTGTGAAATTTTATCATAAGTCCATGCCTCTCCTCCATCCTTAGTGCTTGTTACTAAGTTTGGTGAACCAAGCAATGATACTACTTGAGATGAACTCATTCCTTTATTTAACTGAGATTGAACTTTACCTAATGTAAAATCGTTTGATTCTGCAGGAGCTGTAGGAGCCTGCATAGCGCATCCAGTTAAAATGAATGATAAAAATAATACAAAAGTTAGATTTTTCATTTTTTCCTCTCTATTTTGTTATTTTTAATTATACACTAAAAATAATCATCTTGTTCCCATTATAAGCATTATATAAGTAAAATTATATAGTAATATTCAATAGTTCTTGTTGATAAAGATTCATCAACTCTTGATATTTTGGACCAATTTTTCCATCACCTATCAAGTGACCATCAATAGAAACAACTGGAATTAAATCTCTGTTTGCTGACGCAATAAATGCCTCGCTTGCAGATTGAAGATCTTCAATTAAAATTTTAGATTCATCATGATTAACGTTATGCGCTTCCATTAATCTTAATAAATTTTTTCTTGTCACACTCCCTAATATTCTTCCGTCTAATTTTGTAGTTATTACAGATTCATTTTTAACAATAAAAAATGAAAAAGTAGTACCTTCTAAAACTTCTTTATTACTTGTATATAACACTTCATCAAAAGAACCTTCATTTACAAGAGCTCTATGAGCTTTCATCCCCCCATAATATGTATAGGGTGTTTTGACTTCTGCATCAATTCTTTCGAATTCATACAAGCCCAATGAAATCCCATTTTGGTACGATTCTTTTGGATATCTTTTAATTGGTGAAGTAACTATAAATAAATCAACTTCTTGTGATGAAACTAATCCTGAAATATCATCAGGCGCTTTTCCAGCCATGATTATCATAACATTACATTCTTTTCTTGAAAAATCATTTTTTTCTAAAGTTTGAAAAACTAAACTTTTTATATCATCTTTTGTAAATGATAAATTCATTTGCATTGATTGTGCATTTCCGACAATCCTATCAATATGATCATCTAAAAATACAGGGACTCCATTATTGGTAGTTTTAAAAAAAGTAAACACCTGATAACCACGAGTAACACTTAAATAATTGCCTCTAACATTTAGACTTACTTCTTCTGATGGTATAAACTTATCTCTGGAAAATGATATTAAACTCATTGTTTTATGTATGTGATTCGTGTTTTTTTGTTCCAATTAATCTAATAATCTAATTTATTTAAAATATATCTTAATATGACTTATATTTTAAAATATGCGAATAATAATATATCTATTTTTATTTTTAATTTTTTCATGTAGCGACAAAAATCAGACTGCCTCTAAGGCTTCTATTCCTTTTTCCGAAGAAATTGATATTGATGACGATTTTTATTTTGAAAAAGGAGTCTATCAAGTTATAGATAATGTTTATGTCGCAATTGGGTATGGACTTGCAAATTCAGTTCTGATTGTTGGAGATACTTCAAACATTATTATTGATACCACAGAAGACCCCAAACTTGGTGCACAAATTAATGCAGAATTTAAAAAAATTTCTAATCTGCCAAATGAAGCAATTATCTATACTCATTCTCATGTAGATCACTGGAGAGGTGCTCCTGGTTTTTATGAAGAGGATACTAAAGTTTATGCTCACTCAACTTTTGAAAAAGGTTTTTTTGACCAAAACAATCTGCTAAGACCTATATTGACAGAAAGAGGTATGAAACAATTTGGTCATTTTTTACCTGATAGCCTTAAAAGAGGTCATGGGTTAGGCTTTACACTTAATTTTGATTTTGAACAACCTGCAGTAATTTATCCAACAAACTTTTTTGATCAACAAACAAGTCAGCTTTCAATCGGTGGCGTTGATCTTGAAATACAACACACACCAGGCGAAACAGATGATCAAATTATTATTTATTATCCTGAAAAAGATGTGGTAATCAGCGCAGATAATTATTACATGCGATTTCCTAATCTTTATACCATTAGAGGTACATCTTATAGAGACACTAAAAGCTGGTATAAATCTGTTGATGCCATGCGATCTTACTCCCCAAAATTTTTAATTAGCTGTCATGGTCCATTTCTTTCGGGTGAAAAAATAATTGAAGAGCGTTTATCAATTTATAGAGATGCAATCCAATATATTCATGATTATGCTGTAAGGGGTGCTAATCTGGGGAAAACTCCTGACCAACTTGTAGAAGAATTTGAATATCCTTCCTTTTTTCTAGAAAATTATGATCTACAAGAAAAGTATGGAAAAGTATCATGGAGCATTAGAAATGTTTATAATGGATATTTAGGATTTTTTGATGGAAGAGCAGTCAATTTAGAACCATTATCAGATAAAAAAAGAGCAAAGTATATTTTTGAAATAATTGGATCTAGAGAAAAATTGATAGAAGAAATCAATAAAGCTAATAATTTATCTAAGTTTCAATGGGCTGCTGAACTTAGTGATATAGGACTATTTAACTTTCCTGGAGATATTGAGATTAAGCAATTGTACAGTATCTCACTTGAAAACTTATCTAAAATTGAAAAAAATCCCATAGCAAGAAATTATTACTTATCTGAAGCATTTGAGTTGTCTCAAAAGATTTCTCCGTCGTTAAAGTATACTGTTTCAGCAGAGCAAGCAAAGAATATTCCACTAAGCACATTTTTTGATGCAATGGGCCCGCGCTTAGATCCAATAAAGGCTAAAAATAAATTTATTAGAATAGGATTTAACATTACAGATTCTAATCAAACATTTGGTGTTGTAATAAGAAACCAAATAGCTGAAATATCAGATTATTATAACGATGACTATGATGCTATAGTTTCAGTTGATTCTAACACTTGGAAAGGTATTGTTTTAAAAACGGAAAGTGCAGCCCGCGCAATTGCCGCAGGCAAACTTAAGATTTCTGGAGAATCAATCAAATTTCTCCAATTTTCATCTATGTTCGTTAATGATTAGTAATCAATAAGAGTAATTACTTCGCCAAACTTTTCAGCAAGCTTTTTTGAACCACCCAATTTAGGTAAATCAATTAAAGCTATAATATGCACCTCAGTTGCACCTAACTCTAAACATAATTCAGCGGTAGCCATTGCTGTACCGCCTGTTGCAATTAAATCATCAACTACTAATACTTTATCTCCTTTTGAAATTGCATCCTCATGAATATGAACTGTATTAGTCCCGTATTCCAATGAAAAGAATTTTTCGGCTGCTTTCCTTGGAAGCTTTCCAGGTTTTCTAGCCAAAACAAAAGATTTTGATAGAGCATAAGCAATTGGTCCAGACCAGAAAAAACCTCTAGACTCAACTCCAACCACTCTATTAAAATCTAAATGCTTAACCTTATCGACCATTATATCAACAGTAGATTTAAAAGCATCAGGATTTTCCAAAAGTGTAGTAATGTCTTTAAATACAATACCCTTTATAGGATAATCTTTAACGATTGTTATTGTTTCTTTTATTTGTTCAATTTTCATATATATTGCGCGCATAATACGGATTTATAATATGATTTCAAATATTATTATTAGTACTAAATTTTACTATTACTATATAAATCGATTTTTATATATATTTTGTTTTCTTAAATGAAAAAACTAAAAACTAGAAAAGATTTTGGGGAAAAAACTAGTTCCATTTACGGTGCATTAACTCAAAATATGCCTACCTCTAATCATGAAGAAGCCCGAAGATTCTTCTTGCAATCTACTACTACGCGTGTAACTATTCTTTTTATCATGTCTAATTTTTTTGATAAAAAAAATGTTACTGCATCTGATATATACGCAGAACTAAGCCCAAAATATGGTTCGAAGTCTTCAATTGTTAACTTTATATCGCTTGGTCTTAAAAAAAAGTATTTTTGCTTAAGGCAATGTGAGGAAGATAGAAGAAAAAAGTATTTATATCCACGAACTGAGTTTACAAAAATTTGGTGTCAGTTTATATCAAGATCAGAAAGAGCTCCAATTGATAAATCAATTAATTGGAACGAAGTCTGTTCAAAGCCGTGCGACTGCTAAAAATAGTATTTAAATTTTCTAAGCTTGAATATTATGTTTTTCACAAAGACCAGAAAGGAATCCCCAAAGCACTTTAACTGTAGATAAACCAGCTTCTTTTGCTAGAGCCTTCTCTTCTTCGGATAATTTATTCATCAGTTCAGCGCTTTGCTCTCTGTGTTCAACATCTGCATCCTTATGAACTACGAAGTACTCAAGACCTTCTTCTGAGGAAATATCATAATGATCAATAAGACCTTTAATTTTAGTATCTGCTATTTCAGGTACTTGTCTTTCATAGGCATATAAAGCTCCTAAACCTTCAGCATAAGTAGACCTTGAAAGCCTGAAGAAATTATCTATCATTTCTTTAGTGAAATTCTCATGATCAACCGTTTCAACTGTATTTTCATCTGCTCCAACTGCTAAAGCAAAATTTTTCCAAAGCATTGGATGATCTTTTGTGAAATCTTCTTCATCACTTAGATTATCAAGAAGAATTTTTCTATTTTCGATATCTTCACAAATGGAATGTGTAGCACTTATATAACGCGGAAATGCCTTAATATGTTGGTAATATTGTTCCGCATAGTCTTTTAATATTTCTTTATTTAACTCACCATTGTTCCATGCTACATAGAAAGGATGCTTTAATAAGTGAAATTCATCTAATTGTTGATTTAATTTTTCTAAAAACATTTTTACTCCTAGTCTAGTTGGCTACCATAATTAATCTATATATTAAAATTTAATTTTTCAATTATCCTTTAATTTGATCATACGCTTTTAACGCAATATCTCTAGACTCTTCAATAGATACTATTGGTTTTGGATAATCTACACCATAATTAATTCCTGCCTCCTCAAAAACAGAACTATCCGCTTCCCATGGAGCAAATAAAAACTTTGAAGGAAGATTTTTTAATTCTGGAACAAAATGTTTGGTGTACTCTCCATCTGGATCAAATTTTTTACCCTGCAGTATAGGGTTGAATATTCTAAAATATGGTGCGGCATCTGCTCCACTTCCAGCTGTCCATTGCCAACTAGCTGTATTATTTGCTAAATCTGCATCACATAAGCAATCATTGAACCACTCCATTCCCACTCTCCAATCAATCAAAAGATTTTTCACTAAAAAGGAAGCAACAATCATTCTAACACGATTATGCATATATCCTGTCTCATATAACTGCCTCATTCCTGCATCTACAATTGGATATCCAGTGTTACCTTTTTGCCACGCTGAAAGAAAATCTTGATTTATCGACCAAGGAAACTTATCGAATCGCTTATTTAAATTCTCTGTACACATAAATGGAAAATGATAAATCAAATAATAGGAAAATTCTCTCCAACCTAATTCACTATGAAAATGTGCAACATCTTTTTCTGGACATGAACTTTTATTATCAAACCATATTTGATGAGGAGAAATTTCTCCAAAATGAAGATGTGGGGATAAAACAGATACATTTTCTTTAGCTGGAAAATTTCTACCCTCTTTATATCCGTTCAAACCATTATCTCTAAAATGAATGTACTTTTTCATAGCAGATTCTTCTCCAATATTCCAATATTGGTCAAATTTATCTTTCCAATGATGCTTAGGTAGCAGATTAAGCGAAGCAATATCTCCTGAAGAATCTAACTTATCGTTAAAACTATAGTCATTTTTTGTAATTACTTCTCTTGGCCCAGAGTGCTTCTTTAAACAACCTTTTCTATAAAATGGTGAAAAAACTTTATAGGGAGTTTTGTCATCTTTTAAAATTTCCCATGGCTCCCATAGAAGTGAGCTATTAAAAGTTTTAACCTCTATATCATTTTCTTTCAAAAGTGATTTAA
>TARA_B100000963_G_scaffold88826_2_pt1 | contig 11149 bp, 9 predicted proteins | sample TARA_B100000963 | Tara Oceans TARA_B100000963 (sample SAMEA2622097) | marine metagenome | biome: marine biome (ENVO:00000447); feature: surface water layer (ENVO:00002042); material: "saline water (ENVO:00002010), including plankton (ENVO:xxxxxxxx)" | depth 5 m | reverse complement strand
ATACCTCATGGAAATTTCTTCGAAAGTGTGAGAAATGGGTCTTGGACGTGTCCGGAGTGCGACATGGTTGTCTTCGAATTACTCGCACTCTGAGTTCTCTGCAGGCCGAATTTGTCTGCTGCAGATGCAACGATGACCAAGGTTGCATCTGTTGGTTTATTGGTTTGGTGGGAATGATATCCATCATCCAGATAATTCGTCGTCACTCCTTTTTCTCTGAACACATCTGTGGATAGAATCTCTCTGCAGAAATCTATGTTGGATTTTACCCCGTGTAGTACAGTCTTTGATAGAACATGATCTAGCCTCCTAATTGCAGATAACCGATCTGGTGCATGTACGATCAACTTCGCGAGCATAGGGTCGAATGATGTTGTCACGTGATCTCCCTCCCGGATTCCAGAATCGATTCTTATACCCGGGCCTTGAGGTGTTTGAAACTTGGCAATCATGCCGATTGATGGTAAAAAACCGACGGATGGGTCCTCTGCATACAGCCTTGCCTCTATGGAGTGACCGGTTATGCCAACCTCATCTTGGCCGATTTGGAGTTCCTGTCCTGAGGCGACCCTGAGCTGCATGTGGACTAAATCTAGTCCCGTTATCAGTTCAGTGACTGGATGTTCAACTTGGAGTCTTGTGTTCATTTCCAGAAAGAAGAAATCATTGTTTGATGACAATAGGAATTCAACTGTTCCTGCTCCTTCATAATTCACCGCACGAGCTGCATCAATCGCTGCATTTCCCATTCTCTTTCTCAAATCTGTGTTCATAGCTGGTGATGGGGCTTCCTCTATCACTTTCTGATGACGTCGTTGCAAAGAACAATCTCTTTCGTTCAGATGAATAATATTGCCGTGGGAGTCAGCGAATATTTGAATCTCAATGTGGCGAGCCCCGCTGAGGAGAGATTCAACATACACAGTCCCATCGCCGAATGCTGCCGTCGCTTCTCTCGAGGCTGCCTCGTACTCCATTCGAAGGAGTTTTGGTTCTTTGACCGCCCTCATTCCTTTTCCACCGCCCCCAGCGCTTGCTTTGAGCAGCAGAGGATATCCTACTTGCGCGGCGGCAGCTGCCAGCTGAGGCAGTGGGTCCTCCCCCTCCTTTACATCAATCGACTTGCCTGGAATAACTGGAACTGATGCTTGTATCATGGATTCCCTAGCGCTTATTTTGTCGCCCATGACCCGAATTGCATCCGGAGGAGGGCCGATCCATATCAAGCCTGATTCAATGACCTCTTCAGCAAAATCTGCTCTTTCGGACAGAAAGCCATACCCAGGGTGAATCGCATCAGCACCCATGGATCTGGCGGCGTGTATTATTGCTTGAGATGAAAGGTAAGTGGACGCGAGATCCTCGCCGGGGATGTGTACAATTTTGTCTGCATAATCGAGATGCATTGAGTTTGAATCTAGGTCATTGTGTATTCCGATTCCGACTAACCCACACTCACGAATTGCCTTGAGGATTCTAATTGCGATTTCCCCCCTATTCGCAACAAGGACAGAAGTAAACGGAGTGGGTGCGTTTGTCATCCACTCCGGAACTTGCATCTCAATTCACCTCTGAAGTAAGCACCAATCATCGCCACGTGCTTTTAGGTGTAGCGTCTACAGTGAGAACTTGTCACCCTCGTTGGCTATAGACCAACCGTGGAGTCTTGGATCTTTTTTATCCCATGAAAGTGCAGGATTGGTATGGTTGAGGTGTATAAACCGAATATCGATATCATCTTCCTTCCTTTCTCCTAATCTCGCAATTGATTCTGTTATCGTAGGGTGTGGAACGTTATCTTGGCGGGCTATCTCATTACTCTCCCAAAATGTGCCGTCGATTAGAGCAATATCGATATCGATTTTTGTTAGCCAATCTCTAATGTTATCCTCACCCACCTGTTTCAAAGTCTTGTCCCAATCGTCGTGGTCTGGGAGATGTAACAAAGATTTGTCATGACCTCTTACAACAAACGCATGGTTGTCTGAAAACTCATTCCTGTGTGGTACAGATATCGGAGTGAATGAAAAATTTGGTGATAAATTCTGTTTTTTATTTGATTCGAATTGGTGTTTTACAAACACACCCTGTTCTATCATCGCCGCCCAACGTGGAGTTTCGTCGAACAGGCTCATCATCGATTCGCTTGCATGGAGCCTCACACCTTTCAGAGCCATTACTTCTCGCCCGAAAAGGCCCAGTCCGTCTACATGACCCAGATGGGCGTGCGTCAGCCAAATATCTGTTATTTCTCTTGGATTGAAGTTTTGACGTCTCGCCTGAGTATCGAGATCCCTTGAAACGTCTATGATGTGAATTTCGTTTTTATGCCTGACACATATGGAGGTCGGAAGCGTCCGATTTCCATTTTGGAACTGTGATTCACATGTCTCACAATGGCAGCCCGGATGAGGTATACCACCGTCCTGTGCCACCCCAAGGACTGTCACTGATGTTCTAAGTACCACAATTTCCCTGCCTTAATTTTCAAAATTTGAGTTTTTTTTCCACTCGGGTTCTCTCTTTTCAAGAAAGGCTGAGAGCCCTTCTTGTCCTTCTTTGGAGCCCCTCATCCGACTGGTTAGATCGAGGGTCCATTTTCTCAGCTGATCAGACCCCCCATTCCAAGTATCAAGTGATGCTACGAGGTCCTTTGCTGCAGAGATTGCATTCGGAGCGGATGTCATAACCTCTTGGGCCACTTTGTTCGACGCTTGCTCAAATTGATCTTTTGTTTCCACTACCTCATCTACAAAACCTACTCGCAACGCCTCGCTAGCATCCACGCGCGAGGCGAGCATTGAGAGCCGCCGGAAATTGGAGCTCCCGAGTCTTCTGTATACATAGGGTCCGATTACTGCTGGGAGGATGCCCAGTTTGACCTCTGAAAGAGCTATTTTTGTTCCGGGTTCTGCGATAGCGTGATCAAGGCATGCCACCAACCCTGCTCCACCTCCAAGTGCGACGCCTTGAACACAGCCAATTGTGAAACAAGGATGAGACCACAATCCATGGAACAATCTATCCAATCTCTCAGCGTCCTCTCTGTTTTCTTGTTCTGATTTAGACCCGCCATCTCGCATCATGTCAATGTCAGCCCCCGCACAAAAATGTCTTCCTTCACTACGAATGTTCAGAATTCTCAAGCTTCCACCATTAACTGTCGAATGTTCTTTTGTCCAATCGAGTAATGAGGAGATTTCTGATATGAGTGTTTCATTCAATGCGTTATGTGCATCGACCCGGTTCAGACGGATTGTAGCCTGGGGCCCCTTTATCTCTAAATTACATAGGTTGGTATCTGGCCTGATCATTTAATCACATCCGGAAGACTCCGTATTTTTGTTCGGGGAACGGGGCGTTCAAACTGGCAGATATGCACAGGCCAAGCACATCCCGTGTATCTCTGGGATCAATTACCCCATCATCCCAGATACGAGCTGTTGAGTAGTAAGGACTACCCTCGCGATCATACTTCTCCAGAATAGGGCGTCTGAAGGCCTCGACCTGTTGTTTGTCCATTAAGTCAGACCCGCGCCTATTGTTCTGATCTTGCTTGACTGTTGTCAGCACGTCCGCGGCCTGAGGCCCCCCCATCACAGATATTCTTGCATTGGGCCACATAAATAAAAATCTTGGATCGTAAGCTCTGCCGCACATACCATAGTTTCCCGCGCCATGACTGCCGCCGATGATCACTGTAAATTTAGGTACGGGGACACATGATACAGCTGTCACAAGCTTAGCACCGTCTTTGGCTATTCCTCCTGCCTCAGCATCTCTTCCAACCATGAAACCCGAGATGTTTTGGAGAAAAATCAGCGGTGTTCCTCGCTGCCCACATAGTTCGACGAAGTGAGCGCCTTTCAGAGATGAGTCTGAGAATAAAATACCGTTGTTTGCTATTATTCCGACCGGATATCCATGAAGGTGCGCAAAACCGCATACAAGGGTACTTCCATATCTTGGCTTAAATTCGTGAAAATCTGATGAGTCAACGATTCTACCTATCACTTCACGAACATCGAATGGGGTTCGATTGTCCTCAGGGATAATTCCCAATAGATCATCAGGATCGTGGAAAGGAGGTTCAACTGGTCTGAAATCCAATCTTTTTTTGGGTTCGATGTTGAGGTGTTCAACAATCCCCCTGACAAGTTCCAACGCCTCACCTTCATTTTCAGCAAAGTGATCAGCGACTCCAGACTCGCGTGTGTGAAGGTCAGCACCTCCAAGATCCTCCGATGTGACTTCTTCCCCTGTAGCGGCTTTCACTAGAGGGGGTCCTGCGAGGAATATGGTTCCATTTCCTTTGACTATGATTGACTCGTCGCTCATTGCTGGAATGTAGGCTCCCCCCGCGGTGCATGATCCTAAAACTGCGGAAATTTGTGGAATACCCTTGCTCGAAAGCATGGCCTGATTTCTGAAAATTCGTCCGAAGTGGTCGCGATCCGGGAAAACCTCGTCTTGCAATGGAAGAAATGCGCCTCCAGAATCAACCAGGTAAATGCAAGGCAAATTATTTGCCTCAGCAATCTCTTGCGCTCTGACGTGTTTCTTGACGGTCATCGGATAGTATGATCCGCCTTTTACTGTGGCATCATTTGCTACGAACATACATTCCCTGCCGTTTACGACTCCTATTCCTGTAATTATGCCAGCAGATCTTGCATTCCCATCATATAGGCCGTTTGCGGCCAATGTGGACAACTCTAGAAACGGAGAACCTGGATCACAGATTTCTTCAATCCTCTCCCTTGGCAGGAGTTTCTGCCTTTTTCTGTGTAAAGCCACAGACCTTTCACTTCCCCCTTTTTTGGTTTCTTCTATTTTCTCCCGTAGTTCTCTGACTAGGGCCAAATTAGTCTCATGGCGAGTCTTCCATGTTTCATCATTTTTGCTCATACGGGTAGTCAGCCTAGCCATGCATTACGTCCTGAACGGCCGTAGGACTTCAATCCCACGACTTATTATTGTGAAAATGAATCCTGAAGCCCTAACAATTACGTCTCTCCAACATAACCCATGGCTATGTCCGAAGAGACTGCTGGGTTTACAGAAGATGATATTGGAGAGATCTTGACTTTGAAAAGGCCCGATGGAACATACATTCAAGCAGAGATAGTAAGGGTTTTCTGTCCTCTTTGTACTGAGGAATTCATCGGGACGAAACGTGATGCTGGTGGATTTATCGCCGGACACAGAGCCTACCATGAGCACGAGAATATGAGTGATCTTATTGCAGAATCGATGGGAGGCGTTTGAGTCACTTATACGACCATTCGCCCCCTCTCATGACTGATTTTATGTTCCCGTCGGCGGTTATTCCGTCTATGTCCATTCTCTCGGACCCAATCATCCAGTCTACATGGATATTTGAGGAGTTTCCCCCGGCCTCCCTTACGGCCTCGGGGTTAATTCCTATGTCGCCTTTGAAGCATTTCGAGTAGCATTGCCCTAAGGCGATGTGAGAGCTGGCATTCTCGTCGTAGAGTGTATTGTAGAAGAGTAATCCAGATTTGCTAATTGGAGACGAATGTGGAACGAGAGCGACCTCGCCCAATCTTCTGGCTCCCTCATCGGTATCGATAAGGTTGAGGAAAACCTCCTCTCCCTTTGATGCCTTGGCATCTGTGATTTTCCCATCCTCGAACACTACCTCTATTCCATCTATCAGCGTTCCTCTGTGAACCAGCGGTTTAGAGGCTCGAACAACGCCATTTACCCTGTGAGAGTGCGGAGTTGTGAATACTTCCTCGGTCGGTATGTTCGGGGTGCAAGTAATACCGTTCTTTGCCGTGCTCGCTCCGCCTTTCCATTCGTGGCCATCTGCCAAACCGATTTCCAGGTCGGTTCCAGGAGCTTTGTATCGGAGAGCATGGAAATTCTGAGTATTCAGCCATTCTTGCCGTTCGTTCAAGGTTTCCTGATGTAACTTCCAAGCTCCTATCGGATCAGGATTGTCTACTCTCGATATTGAAAATATTGCCTTTGCAAGTTCGGATATCGCATCAGTCTCGCTTAGATCTGGGAATACTTTCTTTGCCCAGGCTGCCCCGGGGAATGAAACTATGTTCCAGTTGGTAACAAAATTCGTGATTCTCTCCATCGCGGGTTTGGACGCCATGGACATTGATTTCCCCGCTCTTGCAACCCTGGATGGATCTTGTTCCGAGAGCAGAAGGGGATTTGCTGCCGAAACAGCCAATCTTGCTGTGTTATTGTCAAATGCATTAGCCATCGCATTGAACATCCAATCCGGGGCTGCATCCAAGCTTTCGTCTGATGCGAATCTGTATCTGTCCAGCGTCAGGATATCATCGGATAGCATCGATGTTACAATCCCTGCACCACGCCTGTAAGCCTCTGCAGATAGTCTCCTAACCAATGGCAATGCTTCTACGGGTGCGGTGATTATGAGATTCTGACCTTTCTGCAAATTCAGTCCGACTTGAATTGATACTTCTGCCAACCGATCCAGCATTTCTGTCTCATATGGAAGGTCCTCGTCCGATGGGGCGGTCATGTTGCAATGTGCAAGGGGGTATCGTTTGAATGTTTGAATGATTCTAGACGCCCAATGTCAGCCTGAAGACGTTCCGAAGCGCTGGGGCGAAACCCACCACCATCAAGCACAGTGCAATAAGTATCCTAAGGTGCTGTTGTCTGTATTCAAACACAGCCTGTGAGAAAAACCAGCATATCACCCCGGCGATTCCAATTTTTAAGATTGTGAAAGTTATCGAGGTGTCCAATACATCTGTAACCATCGAACTAACAACGTGCTTCTCAGTATATCCGAAATAGTCTATTCCTATCCACGTTGCAATTCCGTCCCCGATTTGACCTCCGACTGGTAGCAACACTGCAGGACTTGCGAGGACGCCGCGTCTCCAAATTTTACTCATATCCTGCTTCATTTTAGCTTCGGACTCGAGATATTCGCTTTCAGTGACTCCGGGCGGCAAAATACCCGGAATATAACCCAAATCTGCGGATTTTTGCTCATATTCCTTTCCAATGTTGTAAATCACATAGCACATAAGAGACGGGATTCCAATCACAATGAAAAGGGGCCAGAATGTGAGATCGTCTCCATTCCCCTGAACAGCGTATCCGGACAGTATGGCGAAGAGTACAATCGAACCGCCAACGCCTGAGGAATATACCATCCTATGGATGCTGTCAAATCTTTCAATGTTTGAACCGGCTAGCCAATATGGGGATGCGACTCCGAACAGCGCTATAATCCACATGACCTCATTGTCAACGACTCGCTCGTTATTTGCGAAGGTGTTCCCGCCGACCACACCAGTGCAGTATATCATTGCCTGGGCTCCGACAATCAATGCTGAGAGGTGCCTGAGTGAAACCTCGGCATCGTGTGTATTCTTCTTCGGGCCGACTGACACCCTGTGCCCAATGAAACCAGCTACGACGACCCAGAAGGCCGCATGGAAATGTATTCCGGGGCTTACGAACCAAGGAGCTATTGAGTCGCTGAACAAACCAGCGTCCTCGACGACCTCCCCAAGCGGGGCCCACAGCACCCATGGCAACAGGGCGATCAACATCGCATCTGATCCATCTACACCAGCAACTCTCAATATCCCGGCGAGTGACACTACAAACAAAGCCAAGCCCAATCCGTAGCCAGCAGTGTTTACGTAGTTGTAACCGCTGTCCCCTGAAGTTTCATTTATGATGGAATCGATGAAATATCTGAAGATGAAATCCGAAATTGGATTGTTAAAACCTATGAAATGCGAACCAAAACCAAACCCAAAAATCAGCAATATGATGGTGAGGATACGAATAGCCCATTTCTCATAGTCGTAGAGGGTCTCAAAGGGATTCACGTACTACCGAAGTGGCAGTGTATATTGAGTTAATCGGAAAATCAGAACAACTTAGTTTGAATGGAGCGGTGTTCCTGGCTTTTGTGAGTTCTCCTACTGGATTTTTTTCTACTTCCGTGTTTCTGGTAGACTAGCCTGCTTGTTGTCTTTGCATCGGGATTTCTCCTTGCAGAATACGCTCGCCTGACACCTTCTTTCCTTGCGCTTGCTTCATCTGTACACGGCATGGGGTAGTCTTTTCCGATCAGGCATGAAGCTGAGGCCTGTATTTCCTCGGGCATCTTCCATGGCTCATGGATGTATTTGGAAGGGACATTTCTCAATTCCGGAATCCACTTTTTTATGAAGTAGCCCTCTTTATCATGATCTTTTCCCTGTTTCAGTATTGAGTATGCTCTGACTGTATTTATGCCGGTGGTTCCTGACTGCATTCCAACTTGGGACCAGTGTATTCCTGGCTCATAATCCATGAAGAGCCTTGCCAAATGGAGTCCTGTCTTTCTCCATGGCAGCCATAATGTGTATGAGGCAACAGACATTATCATTGCTCTCATGCGGAAATTTATCCATCCTGTCGAGGTCAGTTGCCTCATGCATGCGTCAAAGAAAGGCCACCCAGTATTGCCTGTGGCCCAGGCATTGTACAGTTTTTGATCAAACTCTCTGACCATCAAGGAGTCCAAATCATGATTCATCGCTCTGATATCCAAAGTAGGCTCCTGCTCTAATTTTTGGATAAAATGACAATGCCACGCCAACCTACTCTGAAAAGAAGAAAGACTTTTTTTCCAATTCGACTTGCTATCCGGATCCAACCCCTCGTTCTTCAGTTGCCTCTGTCTCTCACTGACCATCTGAACAGCTCGTCCTATTGAAATACAACCTGCACTAAAGTAAGGGGAAAGGCGGGAGCAATGATTTGTTGCCAATGCGGGTGCCGACATTCTCCAACGATACAATTCTCCACGTTCTTTCAGGAAGGAATCGATTGTGCTCATTGCAGCATCTTCCCCAGGAACAGGTCGGTGTTTTAGTGGTCTTGGGTTCAATTTCACAGAAGTGAGGTCAGGATTTTCTTTCGCGGGTATAACAGTCAGATTATGTGGAATTTCTATTAAAGGCTCTGACATTCTAGCGTCCCTGCTTGCCTTCCAATTATCTCTACTTTCCAAACCCCTGACGACTCCGTTGGAGGGGAACTCGATCCACTGTATTTCCTGTTGTTCGCACCATTCTTTGACAAGCATGTCTCTTTGATAAGACCATGATGTCCCTGTTTCCTCGTGAGAGAATATCCTGTTGATACCGTGTGTCCGATCTAATTTTCCAAGGATCTCGATGGCATTTGAGTGGATGATATGGAGAGATCCGCCGATTAGTCTGAGGTTCTTGTCGAGCGCGAGCGCGCAATCAATCTCCCATTCGATGTGTATGTCATCAGTATCTGGTTGACTTTTCCTCTCTGGCTCAACGAGATACATCAAGAACAGTGGGTTTTTGGATTGGGACGCGACTTGAAGTGGCTTGTGGTCTCTGAGCCTTAAGTCTCTTTTGAACCAAACAACTTCAATGGGCATTGTAACAAAGAGCTACTGGATATCCTATGAATGTCCGTTTCTTCGGTTCTATTTGATTCACTCTTCGGAATAGTTGATTGACTCATCAGATTCTAGATCTTCAATACCGTTGGTATCCCCGTAAACAGATTCTTCCATTGAGGTTTTCCGTCCTTGTCTATTTCTTTCCTTTCTGATTGCTGAGATTCCAGGGACCAGTTCCTCGAACTCAGACCTAGATTCTCCTTCTTCTTTAATTTGGTAGCTCCCAAGGCTTCTGTCCTCTATTCTCTTCCTACGGACATCCCTCTCCATTCCTCTGATTACGGTGCTGTGCTCAGCTCCGTCCAACAACCCCTCGATGGCAGTGCAGGCTGTCATTAGGCCAAGTTCGTCTCCGATGACAACAACTGTAGAACCGTGTATGGCGATTTCTGTTCCGGTTGACCTTTCTATCAGAGACCGTATTCTTCCATCTCTACCAATCAACCGACTACGCATCCTTCTGGTGTGATTTCCTTTTCTTCCTACCCACTCCCTGATATCGTAAATTCGCAGGAAGGTGTCATCACCAATCAGGCGCAGAGCCCTGTTCGGTGCGAGACCTCTCCCAATGGCCCGTATGATGTCCGGTAGTTTTATTCTGACCACGGGATCAACACTATCTGGCCACTTGACGGAGACTTCACCAGACTCAGAATCTATGTGCAATTTGACTCCAGAGGCTTCCTCTATCGATTTTCGAGTTTCACCTCCCTTCCCAATCAACACCGCGATTCTTTCCTTGGGTATTCGAGTCAGCATTTCCATAATTTTCCCTCGATATCGACCTTATTCAATCCGATCCAGAAAGGGGCTCCAAATTGGGAGCTGGATCATCTATGACTCTCAACAGTGAATCTTCGAGGTTCACATTCATTCCGGATCTGTTTGCCCAGTCGACGATTCTTGTCACATCCCTCACCAGGAATTCACGGGCAGAGGGGTGTTGTTCGACAACTGCCTGCCCGACGTCTATAATCCAAGGCTGGCCTCGGTGATAGAGTACATTGAACTCGCTAAAGTCAGAGTGGACAAGTGTTGCGTTCTGCCACAACACTGAGATGTACATGATCAACTGGTCAAAAACTTCCTCAGGATCAGGGACATGAATGTCTCGAATCCTAGGAGCAGGTTCATTGTAATCGCCTATCAGATCCATGATCAAAACGTTCTTGTTGTTCGCTCTTGGCATTGGTGCTGGTATTCCATATCTTCTACACCTTCTGAGATTTCTGACCTCTTTTCTGACCCAGATGTTCACTAATTCTCTGTGACGCCGCTTCAATCCCCCGAACCTCGGGTCACCATCGATGTACTTAGTGAGTGATTTGAACACAGCATTGGTAGTGTGGAAGATCTTGACCGCCGCGGGGCCGTTTGGTGTGGTAGCGTGGAAGACATGTGCCTCCTTCCCTCTGGCAATGGGGAAATCCAGCGTCTCAATCTCACCCGCATGCATCAGTTTGTGAATTGCGAGAAGCGTGCTTTGATCGAATACGCTATCAAACACTCTTCTGTCTGACCACTCAAACTCTCCCTTGCCCAATACACCTGATATTCCATCTTCGATATCCTTGAACAGCCGCTTGTATTTTGGCTCGTCCATCCAGTTGTGATCGGGCGTTTGATGGCCCGGGGATGTGTTGCTGTCTTCCCATTCCTTATCCATGCCCGCTACACCCCCATCTT
>TARA_B100000963_G_scaffold334791_1_pt1 | contig 11152 bp, 9 predicted proteins | sample TARA_B100000963 | Tara Oceans TARA_B100000963 (sample SAMEA2622097) | marine metagenome | biome: marine biome (ENVO:00000447); feature: surface water layer (ENVO:00002042); material: "saline water (ENVO:00002010), including plankton (ENVO:xxxxxxxx)" | depth 5 m | reverse complement strand
GGAATAATGATATTTAATATTTCCGTCATGAATTTGAATAATTTTTAATCAATTAACATTATATATCAATTACTTCCATTACTTTTTTGTACCAATAATTATAAAATTTGATTTAAAGAATAAAAGTCTAATATATTTAATTTTAATGTTAAAAAACTCATTAATATTACTCTCATTAATTAAATTTTTAATATCACTATATGAAATTAAATTTAAATTTTCTTCTTTAGAAAAAAATTCAAACCTCATAAGCTTCAATATTTTTCTAAACATTTTATTGGGTAACATATTAACTAAGGGTAGTTTAGTATGGAAATCAATAGGGTAGTTTTTGTTTGGTGTTGTTATAACAAAAAATTTTTTTGATAGTAAAGAAATATTTTTAATCATATTTTTTTGTTTTTCCCTAGAACCTACATGCTCAATAGTTGCAGATGATAAAACTACATCACTCTTTAATTTTTCAATAATATCTTGGGATAACTGTTCAGTGATAGATCCTTGCACGGTAGAACAAAAAAAAGAATCTGTAATGTATTGATTGCTGAAAGATTTAATTTTTTTTAAATTTTGAATATTTTTTACGATAAAATTTGAACTTTCGTTTTCTATATCTGAAGTCGTACCAATATCGACACAATCATAAATTTCTTTTGAATTGATTTCATTTTCAATAATTTTAATAATTTCAATTCTTTTTTTTTTTATAATTTTATCAAAAATTTTATTATGAAAAGATAAATAAATTTTTTCAGCCATTTTTTAAACATTCATTTAAATTAAATTTTTCAAAATAAATCCAATTATAATTTTTCACTCCAGAAAAAAATGGATTTCTTGTTGAATGATTCGCGCTAAAATTTCCAAATTTAAATTTGCACTTATCTAAAATAGAGTTATTTAGTAATTTCACAATATCTACTTTCTCTCTAATAACCAGTATTTTAATTTTCTCATCTTTTACTAAGTCTTTTAATTTATCATTAAAAATTAATTTACTTTTATTTTTTTTAAACAAAGGCAACCACTGATTTGAAATATTTAAGTGGCTATTATTAATATCAGTCCAGAAGCGCGATCTATGTTCAAATAAGATTTTTTCGTCATTTTTTAAATCAAATTTTTTTTTAATTGTATTTATTTTAACTGTAAAATCATAACCATTAGAATGTTTCTTTAAAAAATTTTCCCTATAATTATTCGATATTATAGCCGGCAAAGCATAGATAGTATAAAAGAATATAAAAAAACCAAATAAAATTGTTTGCAAATAAATAATTTTTTTAAAAAAATTAGTAATTTTTATATTTAGATGACATAATAAGATTAATATCAAAAAGAATATAAATAAAAACCATCTAGTACTAATATTACCTGTAAGTATTACCGACATAAAAAGTAAAATCAAAACGAATGTAATTTCTTTATTTAAAAAAAATTTTTTTTTGAAAAAAATCAGTGATTGCAATCCATAAATTTTACCGATGTTTGGAAGACTAAATAAAAATGATCCACCTAGACCATGATGTGGTATTAGAAAAAGTATTGGTAAAAAAATTAAATTTTTTAATGTTACTTTTAAATCATAATTTTTAAGAAACTCGGCAAATGTATTTAGATGATCGGCATTTGTATTTAAAATTTGTCCGGTAAAGGGTGGAATAAAATCAACATGATAATAGTAGTTTTTTATAATTAGTGGAATAAAAAAAACTAAACTTGTTACTATACTTAAACCACATGTTCTAAAAAATTTTTTATTTCTATATATTATATAAATAATTGCAATTATAGTAGGGTATAAAAAACTTACCTTAAATGACAAAATTAACATTAATGATGATAAAATTATTATCTCATTAATTAAGCTTAATTTTTTACTTTTATAAATATTAAAAAAAATTAAAGCTAAAATAAATGATGGTAAAATATAAATTTTTTGAGAAAAAACCATTGGCAAAATTATTGGAGATGAAATAATGCTTAATAAAATAAAACTGAATTCTTTTTTTTCATTAAAATTTTTAATAAAATATAAATAAATCAGCACTAAACTGAAAAAATTAAAATAAGATCCAAAGTTCTCTGAAAATAATATTAGCCCAATTAAATTAAAAATTTCTGTAAATCCCGATAACAAAAAATCAGGGTGCACCAAATCAACATTTTTAAGCCACTCAGATGATTGATATTTTAATATATGTGCACCATATGAACTATGATAGCTAATAGAATCTGCATCACTTAAAGGTAGTGAGCCAATTACAAAATAACAAATTAAAAAAAATATTATAATTTTTATATCTAAATTATAAGTTTTAATTAAGAATATTTTTTTTAAATTTATATTTTTTATATTTATTAAATTAAGTATTAAAAAAAATAAAAAAATTAAATAAGTAAAATACTTGGCATAGAATATGTTTTGAATGATAAAAAAACTTGTTAAAAGTATGATGATACTAAAGATACAAAAATAAAATAAAATTTTAATTTCGTTATTTTCTATATAAATGAAACCTTCTATTTTTTTTCCAATGTTGTAAATACCAAAAATAAAATTTAAAAAAATAATAAACGTTAGTGGAAATAGCAAAATATCTAAACCAAAATAATTTATCATTTATTTTTTAAATTAACGAAATTTGTTTGATAGAAAATGATTATTAAAGCCAAAATATAAAAATAACTATTCCAACTTGAAAATATTGAACCGGTTGTTTTAATGGGCCAAAAAAATAGGAAAAGTAAACTTACACTTATAATTATATTATCTTTATGAAAAGATTTCTTAGGTAGAGATAAGATTTTAGTTAAAATTTTAAATAAGAAGAATAAAAATAAAATAAATCCAGTAATACCTAGATCAGATAATATTTCAAAATAAAAATTATGTGGATGAGTTGTGCATCTTGAGTTAGCAGATTTTGAGGGAATATTTTCAGTATATTTTTTTGTACATTCATATCTAAAGGTTCTTAATCCTGAACCTAGTAATGGATTTTTTTTAAATATTTCAAATGCTGTTAAGAAATGAGCTCCCCATTGAGTGTCTAAAAAAGTATAATCTTCATAATATATTATCTTTAATCTTTTGGATGTATTAGGAATAAACGTTATAGCTGCAAAGATAATAGAGAATATCATTACTGTAGATAGGATTTTTAATTTTAGAGTTTTAACTCTAAAAAAAACATACAAAAACATTGTTAAAACTGTCATAATACTTGCAGACCTTTCTTTAGTTAAGAATACTACTATGCTTCCAACTAAGATAAAAATAATGTCATAATATTTTTTTTTAAAATTTATTAAAAAGAACAAGGCGGCAATAAAAATAATTTTACTTAAAAAGGATCCAACTATCAGCTCATCACCAAAAGGTCCTGATAATCTTCCATAGCTATTAGGAGATTTTTCAAAACCGAAAAAATCTTTTCCAGTTAGATATTGAAAAATCGCATCACAAGCTACAAAAATAAATATTATTACAATTAAATTTATAAATTTAATAAATACTTTTTTATCAATTTTAAAAATTACATAACAACCAATTAAAAATACAAAGTTTTTAATTAAATTTAAGAACGTCTTTAAAGAGTATGAAATATTTTCAGATAAAATAATATTGGATAAGAAAACTAATAATACTATTAATAAAAATTTATAGTCTACATCTATTTGAATTTTTTTTATATTTTTATATAAGAAAATTAAAAAAATTATATCAAAAGTGATTAAAGTTAAATTTAAAACAAACGTACCTAATATAGTTGAAATTATACTAAAATATAATAAAAGGATTAAGCATGGAAATAAAGCTATAAACTGCAAACTTTGATTGTTAAGAGAAACTTTTTTATAATTTAAACTTGCTAATCTGAACATTATTTAATGACTACCATTTTAATAGCATTGGTTATATCTTCATTATCACTTGTAGTATTATTGCAAACAAAAATTTTATCAAAAAAATATAATTTCATAGATAATCCAGCTTCAGAAATTAAGAAAATTCATAAAATACCAATTTCAAATATTGGAGGTCTTGCATGTTTAATACCATTCCTACTTTCTGTCACTATTTCACCTTTTATTGAAGAATACTTTTCCAAGAAATATCTACTTATAATTTTTTTTTCGTCAATTTTATATTTTTTCTTAGGAAGATATGACGATTTAAAGAATGTAGCTCCAAACATAAAATTTCTTTGTTTTATATTTATTTTTTTATTTTTATATCCTTTTGAACCCTACCTAATAATAAATAATTTATACTTTAAGTATTTTGATTGGACCATAGACCTTGGGAATTATGGAATATTTTTTACATTATTTTGTATGTTCTTATTTTTTAATGCTTCTAACTTTATTGATGGTGTAAATGGTTTATATGCATCAACAATAATTTTTTGGATTTTATCTTTATTTTTTTTAGCAAAAAGTTTTTCAATTATTTTTTTTGTTATAATTTTCACATTATCAATTTTTTTAATCTTTAATTTAAATAATAAAGTATTTTTTGGAAACTCTGGTAATACTTTTTTAACCTGTTTTATCGGGTCATCTTTTATTTTTACATATAATAAATATTCAAATATTTATTGTGATGAAATTTTTATTCTTTTTTTGATCCCAGGACTTGATGCTGCAAGATTAACTTTTGAAAGATTATTCAAAGGTAAGTCGCCATTACAAGGTGATAATAGACATCTTCACCATTTAATTTTAAATATTTCAAATAAAAAAATTGTGTGGTTGATAAATTTATTAATAATAATACTGCCTTTTATTTGTTTAAAAATTACTGAAAACTTTGAATATAGTTTTGCTATTGCTTTTATTATTTACGCTGTATTAATTTTTATTTTGCCAAAAAAATTTAAATTTTACTAACGTATATAAAGCTAATATTGCATCTTTAAATTTAATTTTTTTTCCATCAGAATATGACCGTCCATTATAACCTATTGGTATTTCTGTTATATTATAATTTAGTCTACCTAATTTTGTCGTTATCTCGGGACAAATCGAAAAGTCTCTATGAGAAAGTTTTAAAATTTTAATTGTATTTATATCCATAAATTTATAGCAAGTGTGTGCATCTGTTAACTTTTGTCTATTAAGAAAATTTGATAATTTGGTAAGAATAAAATTTGCAAAAATTCTAAAAACTACTGCAAACTTCTTTTCCATTTTTTTTCTACCTAAAACTCTTGACCCATATAAAACTTTTATGTCTTTATTTATATTTATTAAATTCATAAATTTTACATAATCCTCAGGATCATATTCTAAATCTGCATCTTGAATTATTACGTAGTCACCTGTCAGTAGAGGAATTGCTGTTATTATTGCTGCTCCTTTTCCCATGTTCTTTTCATGTCGAATAATCTTAATTAAATTATTTTCTTTGAATTTTTCAATAATTTTGTTAGTTCCATCATTTGAATGGTCGTCTACAATAATTATTTCTTTATATTCAACATTTACCTCTAATACTTTTTTAATAATTTCATTGATAGTCTTAACTTCATTGTATACAGGAATAATTACTGACAATTTCATATTATGATTAATATTTTAATAATTTCCTTTTTAACTGTTTTTTTTCATTTATGCACTGGAAAAATCTTTTCTAAAAGTTTTCAAATAAATGGTAATAACTACTATGATCTATGTTTATCTTCATTACTTGGATTAATAATTCTAAGCTTTATATCGCTATTTATAAATTTTTTTTTTCCATTAAATTCTTTAGTTAACACTATAATTCTAATATTAATAATAATTTTATTATTATTAAAAAATAACGATTTTATAAAAGATATAAAATCAAAAATTATTATTAAGTATATTTCAATAAGTTCTTTAAGTGTTTTTATGTTTCTTATTTTCAATAAGATTTATAATCCTGATGCCGGATTATATCACTTTCCTTATATAAATATTTTAAATGAAAATAAAATCATTTTAGGTATCAGCAATTTGCATCAGAGATTTGGGCATATATCAATTATGCAGTACTTAAGTGCAATTCATTACAATTATCTTTTTGGACTTAATGGAATAGTTGTTCCTTTGGCATCTATTGCAGTTTATTCAATTTTTTTTTTCCTTACAAATACTTGGTCAAAGAGAAATCTGTCAATTTCAAATATTTTTTCTATATTAATTATTCTGTTTATTTGTTGGAAAATGAATAGATATAGTGAGTACGGCAATGACGCTCCAGCTCATTTTATTTTTTTTATTATAGTTCAATTATATTTGAACCATAAAGAAAAGTTTTCAAATATGGACGAACCAACTTTCTTTCTCATTAGTTTTTTTTCGCTTTTTGCATTTTTAAATAAGACATTTCTTATCTATTCAATGCTTATCCCATTAATATGCCTAAATAAAAAAAAAATTTTTAAATTTTTAAATTTAAAATTCATTTTTTTATGTTTATTTTTCATATCCTGGATAACAAAAAATGTTTTAACAAGTGGGTGTATGATTTATCCAATACCGTCAACGTGTATGGATTTAGATTGGACAAATTTTGATAAAATTTCAAATGTATATGATGTTTCAATTGGATCTGAAGCATGGTCAAAAGACTGGATAAATCAAAAAAATAACATTCTTTCATACAAAGATTTTTTGAAAAACTTTTATTGGGTATCAGTATGGCTAGAAAACCATTTTTTAAAGATCTCCAGTATAATTATTCCTTATTTATTTTTCATTCTTATATTTATTACTTTTCTAGTAATTATGAAAAAGAAAAGAAAAAAAACAATTCAATTTAATTTAAAAAAATTATTTTTAATTTGGGCAATTATATTATTTGCTTTAATTACCTGGTTTATAAAGGCCCCACTATTTAGATATGGATATTCATATATTATAAGTTTCATAGCTTTAACTTGTGCTTTTTTTATTAGTTTAAAATTAAAAAATTTTATAATTTTAAATGAAAAGAAAATCTCGACTGTGATTGTTTCTTTAGCATTACTAGTGCTAACTCTTAAGCAAACTCATAGGATATATAAAAACTATAGTTTAGAATATTATAATGATCCTTGGCCAAAATACTTTTCATATGATCCACAAAATTACAAAATCAAAATAAAAAAAATTTATAAAAATAATATTTTTTATTACTACGCACCAAAAAAAACATATTGTTTTTACAGCAAATCACCTTGTACCTCAGTAGAGGTTGACAATAATTTGAAATACAAAATCAACTCATATAATTATAAAGTATATTATTTTTAAAGATATGAAGAGAATTGTTTTAGGGATTAATATTAATCACGCAGATTCATCGGCATGTATTATAGCTGATAATAAATTATTATCTGCTGTTGAAGAAGAAAGATTTAATAGGATAAAACACTGGGCTGGATTTCCAAAAAGCTCTATAGAATATTGCTTGAGTGAAAATGGAATTAAATTTTCGGACGTTACTGATATAACTATAAATACTAATCCCCTTTCCAATATTTTACCAAAAATTTCTTTTTTCGTTAAAAATTATATTCAAGGTAAGAAAAAGATTGAAATTTGGAAACGATATCAAAAAAAAATAAACATAAAAAAATTTATTATCAAAAATTTCGGTCATAGTAATTTTAAATTACACTTTATCGATCATCATCTTAGTCATATATCATCCTCTTTATATCCCTCAGGTTTTAAAAAATGTTTAGCAATTTCAATCGATGGGTTTGGTGATTTTGCAAGTATGGTTGTTGCGGATTGTAAAAACCATAAAATTAAAATTCTAGCGAAAGTTTTATTTCCGAACTCAATTGGAGTTTTTTATGAAAGTATGACTCAATTAGCTGGATTTAAAAAATATGGCGAGGAATATAAATTAATGGGACTATCTGCATTTGGTGAGCCAGTATATTATAATTTTTTAAAAAAAAATTTTTTTAAGCACAACAATTTTTTAGAATTAAATTTAGATTTATTTAACTTCCATAAAAAAAATTTTATATATAATTTTGAAGGTGAACCTAATCAAAATCAATTGTTCAATGAAAAAGTTTTTGAATTATGCAAAAAGGAAAATATTAATCATGAAGAGAAAAATACTTTTTCAAGAAATATAGCATGTTCTACCCAAAAAATATTTGAAGAAAATCTAATTAGTATTGCTAAAAAATATAAAGGAGAACATGACAATTTAGTATTATCTGGAGGATGCGCATTAAATTCTCTAGCAAATGGAAAACTTGATGAAAAAAAAATATTTAAAAATATTTTTGTTCCTTATAGTCCTGGAGATAACGGTGGTAGTATTGGTTCAGCTTTATATTTTTTGTATAAAAATAATTTTACCTCAAATGTTAAAAATATTACAAGTCCATATTTAGGTAAAAGGTACTCAAATCAGCAAGTTATCGATATTTTGAATAAAAAATATAAATCTCAAATTACTTATAATGAAATAGACAATTATGATGATCTAAATGCATTGGTATGTAGTTATCTTATTGATGAAAAAATTATTGGCTGGTTTCAAGGAAAAATGGAATTTGGTCCAAGAGCCCTAGGAAATAGGTCAATTATATCAAGTCCTATAGGCCCAAATATTAAAAATTTGATAAATTCGAAGATAAAATTAAGAGAGACTTTTAGGCCATTTGCACCATCAATATTAGAAGAAAAGGTTTCTGAATGGTTTTATGAAACACCAAGGTCAGATTATATGTCATTTGTTGCATCTATTAAAGAGGATAAAAGAAAAATTATACCAGCTGTTACACATGTTGACGGTACCGGAAGGCTTCAAACTATATCTAAGCTACAAAATGAAAAATTTTATAATTTAATTAAAAAATTTGAAACTTTGACAAATGTTCCAATTTTATTAAATACATCTTTTAATGAAAATGAACCAATCGTCATGAAACCAGAAGAAGCAATTGAATGTTTCTTGAGAACAAAAATGGATTTTTTAGTAATAAATAATATTTTTGTATCAAAAAATAATCATATATAACTTTTTAACCATTTAATAGTTTCTTTTAAACCATAGTCAAAATCGTGCTTAAAATTTTTGCTTGTGAATTTTCTTATTTTTTTTGAGTTTGCTAAACTATTGACAGGATCTAACTTAATTTTTGGCATATTCTTTTTTTTTGCCTTTATACCCATAAATTTCTCTATTTTGCTAACAAGCGTATTAATGCTTATAGTTTTTTCACCACCAATATTAAATATATGGAAAAAAAACTTTTTATCCTTAGTCTTTTTGAAAACTTCATTCATATAAAGAATGATATTATCTATATACGTAAAATCTCTAAAATTTTTTCCATTATTATTTAAAAAAACTGTCTTTTTTTTTAATATTGATTTTATGAAAATAAAAATTGACATGTCCGGCCTACCATATGGACCAAAAACTGTAAAAAAACGAAATCCTACAGAATTAATATTAAATATTTTAAAATAATAATAAGCAATATTTTCAGTTGAAATTTTAGTTATACCATAGATCGATATTGGCTGATTAGTCGTAACTGTCTCGTCTGTTGGGTAAATTCCTTTATCCCCATAAATAGAGCTCGAGGAAGCATAATAGATTTTTTTTATTTTATTTTTTTTGGCATATTCAAAAACTCTAATAGTATTCGAAATATTTTGTTCTATATATTCCAAGGGCTTCTTTAAAGATCTTCTAACCCCCGCCTCAGCTGCTAAATGAAAAATTGCGTCAAATTTTTTATTTTTAAAACTACTGTCAATATTTTTAATATCTTTATTTGCAAATAAAAAATTAGTATTTTTTTTTAATATTTGAATCCTTAGTTTTTTAATTTTTAATTCATAAGATTTGGAATAATTATCTAAACCATAAACGTTAAATTTATTTTTAATGAGATGTTTAGCTAAATGAAAACCTATAAAACCTGCTACCCCAGTAATTAGTATATTTTTTTTCATCCGACCAATTTCCTTATACCTTTTTTAATCATAAAACGAGACTTTAAAAAGTTGCCCCATGAATTAATTTTGTAGATATCCTCTGCAGTAACTAATTTTAATTTGTTGGATTTAAATGTTTTATAATATTCTTTTTCTGAAAGTACTTTACATAATACAAAATCTGGATTTTTTTTTGTTTCTTTTTTTATTTTTTCTCTAAAATAATCATGATAATCATTATCCAACGTTACTATAGGTGCAATTGATGGATAAAACCTTTTGACATTATGCTTTAAAAATCTTTTTGTTAAATCTTTGATTGCCTGTTGTCTATACTTTTCTCCATCTTTTTGAGTTACAATTTTACCTGTTTTTTTAAGAAGTTTTCTGGACATTACGGAAAAGATATCACCTTTAATTTCAGCAGTTTCAAAAAGGGAAAAGTTTTTATCTAATTTATGTATTTTTTTTATTCTATTATTATATTTTTTATATCTATAAGTAGTCCAAATACAAAGGCCAATATGATTATCATTTACTCCTATTCTATTTAAACTTTTAATAATTTTTGAAACTATATTTCCTTGTATAAAAAATTGGCAATCTTCAACAAAAAAAACGAAATAATTATTTAAATTATCTTTTTCATAAGCAGTATCGTTGAAACTCTTCATATATGGTACCCAAAAACTTCCTCTATGTATCTTTTTGTGAAATACAAGTTTTAAGATTGGATGTGTATTTTTTCTTTTTTTTATATTTGTTTTCGTACCATCAAAATTGATGAAATTTTTTTTTAAATCAATCTTTTTTAGCCAATTTCTTACTTCTAAACTTCCACCAGTTTCTGTAATAATAATTCTAATATTTGGATAGGTGTTGCAGATCAGAAAAGATTTTAGAAAATTTTCTAAAAATGGATAATTATCTTTTTTTCCGAAGTGAATACTAATTGTTAGTTTTTTTGATGACATAAAGTTTTTTTATAATTAATTTTTGTTTTATTATATTAAAAATTAATATAGTTTTTATTTTTTTAACAAATATTAACTCTAATACTACGCATTCAATGGAAAAAATAGCTATAATTTTAGAGGATATGAGGATGGGGGGACCTCAAAAACAATTATTATATTTTTTACAAGAAGTAACAAAATCAAATTTGAAAATTAAATATCAATTAATTGTTCCAAAAAAATCAAAGAAAAAATTATCAAAG
>TARA_B100000963_G_scaffold313926_1_pt1 | contig 11152 bp, 9 predicted proteins | sample TARA_B100000963 | Tara Oceans TARA_B100000963 (sample SAMEA2622097) | marine metagenome | biome: marine biome (ENVO:00000447); feature: surface water layer (ENVO:00002042); material: "saline water (ENVO:00002010), including plankton (ENVO:xxxxxxxx)" | depth 5 m | reverse complement strand
GAAAAAAATTTTAAATCGAAAACTCCATCATTGCTAGTTGAGGTGTACTTCTTTTTGTTTTCATTAAAGATGTAAACGTCAGAAAGAGGCTCTTGAGTTAGCATGTCATTCACCTTTACTAGCTGTGAATTGCCATAAAGCCCATTTAAGAAAAGAAAAATGATTAGTAACGCTTTTCTCCTATTCAAAAACTTGATGTAATATATTGAGTGATTTGGGTTGTTTAAAACCTTGAACATGATATTCGATATACTCCAAAAGTACTTTAAGGATTTCATGTTTTTGTACTTGACTAATTTTCAGCAAAAAACAATCATCAAAATTCATGCCTAATAAACTTATTATACTCCTTATGGAATCACCCTCTGCATAAAAACCGTTTGGTTTTTTCTCTTCAAATGATCCATTTTCGAATGAAAGAAATTTTGGTTTGGATGATTTTAAGTGAGGATTAATTCCCAAGTATTTCAAAAGGTTTAAAATAAACTTAATATGGAAATTCGATATTTTATCACTTTCATCTAACCACTTAAGTGAAGTTTCAAGGAATAAAAATAACTCTTTATTACCAGTCTCTTCAATTAAACACATATTCAGAATTTCGTTTAAAAAAAGAATAATTGAACTTTTACGGTAATCTAAATATAGGTTTTGGCAATGCCTGTTAATCTTACACTCAATTAAAAAATTAATTTTTTTCTTTTCTCTTTTATTGTACTTAATTAAAATTTGAGATAGAGGTTGGAAATGAGAATTTTTAATTTTCCCTTTAGTTTTCCCTAGTATACCTTTTATGAAAAATGACTTTCTACCTTCAAAATCAGTAAAAGTATCAACTATAAGACTAGAGTCACTATATTTTATTTTACGTAGCACAATTGCTTTAGTTGAAATAATCATTTATTAGACAACACCTTGGGCAATCATGGCGTCAGCTACTTTAACAAACCCCGCAATATTAGCTCCTTTTACATAATTAATATAATTTTTTTCCGAACCATATTTTAAACAAGATTTATGGATTTCACTCATTATTTCCTTTAACTTAGAATCGACTTCTTCTCGGCTCCAATTATATCTTAATGAATTTTGTGCCATTTCTAAACCAGAAACTGCAACACCTCCCGCGTTGGATGCCTTACCTGGGGCAAATAGTATTTTTTTTTCAATTAATAAACTTATTGCATCTGGTGTTGTAGGCATGTTAGCCCCTTCTCCAACACATATACATCCATTTTTAATAAGAATTTTTGCGTCTTTTAACTGCAATTCATTTTGAGTAGCGCAAGGCAGAGCAATATCACATTCAACTTCCCAAGGGGTTTTGTTTTGAAAATAGTGAGCTGAGGAAAACTTCCCAGCATATTTGCTAATTCTTTCTCTATCTACATTTTTAATTTTCATCAAATAATTTAGTTTTTCCGTATTTATACCGTCTTTATCATAAATGAAGCCCGAAGAATCAGACATAGTTATTACCTTACCCCCAAGAGATATAACTTTTTCTGCAGCATACTGAGCAACATTCCCAGAACCTGAAATGGACACATTCTTATTTTTAATGTTCAGATTTTTTTGTTCCAACATTTTTTCCACAAAATATACCACACCATAGCCAGTTGCTTCAGGTCTGATAAGTGACCCCCCCCAACTAACACCCTTTCCAGTTAAAACCCCTGTAAACTCATTTTTAAGTCTCTTATATTGCCCAAAAAGATAACCAATTTCTCTGCTGCCAACACCAATATCTCCCGCAGGTATATCCCGATTGGGACCAATGTGACGAAATAATTCTGTCATAAAGCTTTGGCAGAACCTCATTACTTCAGTATCTGTTTTACCCTTTGGATTAAAGTCAGACCCCCCTTTACCTCCGCCCATTGGGAGTGTTGTTAGACTATTTTTAAAGATTTGTTCAAATGCCAGAAACTTAAGGACACTTAAATTTACATTTGGATGAAACCTTAGCCCCCCTTTATAGGGTCCTATTGCAGAATTCATTTCGATCCTGTATCCTCTGTTAACTCTAATCTCTTCTTGGTCGTCAATCCAAGCTACTCTAAATGAAACAACTCTTTCGGGTTCTACCATTCTGAGAAGTATATTTTGACCATAATAAATTTCGTTTTGGTATATGTATGGAATGACTGTCTCAGCAACCTCGGTTACGGCTTGCATGAATTCAGGTTCATTTTGGTTCCTTTTCCCCACTTCGTCCAAAAAAGATTTAACAATTTTTAGCATTTTAAATTTTACTTTAATTTAAATTAATTTATTTAAATAAGTTAGTTATTAAGCTCTCAATTTTTCCCACTTCTAGAATTTTAATATCTCTTTTTCTCGGAATTTCTTTTTTAAAACGTGAAGTCACAAATACCTCATAACCTAGTTTTTCTGCTTCACTAATTCTTTTGTCTAATTTAATTACAGATCTTAGTTCTCCAGACAGTCCAATTTCAGACGAAAAACAGATTTTTTCATTTAAGGGAGTATCATGATAACTTGATAAGATTGCTGAAACTACTGCAAGATCTAAAGATGGGTCTTCGCTTTTTATACCTCCAGTTATGTTCAAAAAAATATCTTTATTAGATAATTGAATTCCAGCCCTTTTTTGCAATACTGCTAGAAGCATGTTTAATCTTTTAGAGTTAAAACCATTACTACTTCTTTGGGGAGTACCATAAACTGCTGAACTAACAAGCGCTTGAACTTCTAATGTCAATGGTCTAATACCCTCCATAGATATCCCTATCGCATGTCCACTCATTTTACTATTATTAAAGGTCAAGAAAATTTCATTGGGACTTTTAACTGCTTTTAGACCAGTAGACAACATTTCGTAAATACCTATTTCACTTGTCGAACCAAATCTATTTTTTTTAGCCCTTAATATTCTATATGCATGATTGCTCTCTCCTTCAAAAGTTATGACTACATCAACCATGTGTTCTAAAACTTTAGGGCCGGCTATGTTTCCATCTTTAGTTAGATGACCTATTAATATTACAGCTGAGCCAGAACTTTTTGCATATTTAATAAGTTCACTCGTGCATTCTCTTATTTGAATTACACTTCCTGGTGATCCATCCACCACTCCGGAGTGTAGAGTTTGAATTGAGTCTATAACCAAAATTTCCGGTTCAAGCTTTTGGATTTGTCTAAAAATACTCCCGGTTTCTGTTTCACTAAGAACAAAAATTTTACTTGCTCCTTTACCAATCCTTTCTGAACGAGCCTTTATTTGTTGCTGACTTTCTTCCCCTGATACATATAATACCTTATAACTGAATTTCATAGAAATTTGGAGTAATAAAGTTGATTTTCCTATTCCAGGTTCACCACTAATTAAGCATACGGATCCGGGCACAAGACCTCCACCGAGAACTCTGTTCCATTCACTATCCTCAATTGAAAGTCTTGCTTCATTGTCAGAATTTATTTCATTGATTCTAAGAGGTAAATTTTCTTTTTTAAAAAAACTTCCAATTTTAGCTTGAGATTCGGCTTGTAAGTAACTTGCTTTTATCTCTTTTAGAGAATTCCATTCTTGACAATATTTACACTGACCATGCCATTTAGAATGTTCGTTACCACAAACTTTACAACAATAGACTACCTTTTCTTTATTCATATTTAAGTAAAATTAATCATGAAATCTATTAAAATAAAGATTTCTAAGCTTTATTGACAATTGGGAGAAGGAAAAAAGCCAAAATTCCAAAAAAAACAATCACCATTGTTTGGACTGTCCATGTTAACCAACCAAAAGCTAAACTTGTTTCGAATGGCACACCATAAAAGCCTAATGCTATTGAGACTGAAATTGGATAAACTCCAATTCCACCATTTGTAGTTGTCATTGAAAGAGCTCCAAAAATAAATGCAATTAAAAGTGCCCTGAAATCTATTAATTCAGTTCCGTTTAAGCAAAATTTCATTAAGTAAAAGACCAAAATATATATGCACCAAATAAATATTGTGTGTATTAAATACTGAATTTTGTAATTCATTCTTAACAAAGAGATAAATCCATCTCTAATTCCGAACATTACATTAGATAGTTTTTTTTTAATTCCATCTTTAAAAAACTTTTTAAAAATAAAGATCATCAATAAAAAAATGATTGATATTACAAGTATATAATGTTTATTAAAATCCAAACTCATTTTTTCTCTAATAACAGGAAGTAAAATGTCTGTTTCCAGGAATAAACATAAAATAATTAGAGCAAATAATACAACTAGATCAACCACCCTCTCAGCTAATATTGTTCCAAATGCTTTGTCAAAAGGGACAGATTCATACGTCTGCATAATCGTAGCTCTTAATATTTCACCAGAACGCGGTACTCCTAAATTTGCCAAATAAGTCACAAAAATAGCTAAAACGTTGTTGATTAATCTTGGATAATAGCCCATCGAATTAAGTATATAATTCCACCTGTAGGCTCGAGAAAGGAAGCTTGTAATTCCAAAAAGAACAGATAATAATATATATTTAATTTTTGCCTCCTTAAGTGATTTATATATTTCATTTCTCTCTTCCTCGGAAGTGTAGACAAAGGATATGTAAATAAAAAAAAGACCTATTAATGGAGGCAAAAGTTTTTGTAAATTCTTTTTATTCAATTTTGAAATCAATTTAGTGCGATATTATCAATTAGTCTTATCCCTTTGACCCGCGCGGAAATAAAGGCTCTTATTTTTATTTTGGGATTGAATAACTTGACTTCTTTTAATGAATTGGCTTCTGCAATGCAAAAGTATTCAAGATCAAATTTTTTACTTTCTAAATATAGGTTACTTACAAAATGTTTAATTTCATCGAAAGAATTGGTTTTTATCTTACTCTTTACGCTACATAAGGAATTATATATTATTTTGGCATCATTTATTGTTTCTTCATCCAACAAAAAATTTCTAGAACTCAATGCTAATCCGTTTTCATCTCTAACAGTAAGAACACTTCTGACTTTGACATTTAAATTACATTTTTCGATTAGTTTTTTAATAATTAATATCTGCTGAAAGTCTTTTTCTCCAAAAAAAGCATAATCTGGTGAAAACTTTTCAATCAGTCTTTTAACCACAGTAGCAACACCCTGAAAATGACCCTTTCTGAATTTTCCTTCTATTATTTTATCCATACCATCTAAATCAAAAATTCCTGCTCTAGCAGGATGTTTGTATAAATCAGATTGATCTGGGGTATAAATTATTATGTTTGGATTAACTGCTGTTAAAACTTCAATATCTTTCTCAATTGATTGAGGATATTTTGCTAAATCAATTTTATTATTAAACTGAGTTGGATTTACAAAAATTGAAACAATAGTTTCATCACACTCTTTTAAAGACTTTTCAATAAGCTTAATGTGTCCCTTGTGCAGCGATCCCATCGTGGGGACTAGACCAATTTTTTTGTAATTTTTTGATTTTAAATGCTTAAGGATTTCCGAAGAGTGATTAAAACTTCTCAAAATTAATGTTTTAAAATTCTAAATTTAGTCTTTTTTGAGTTCAAGAGAAGATTTTTTGTAATTTTGCTAAACTTTTCTCTAACTGCAAAAGTTTATGCGTAATAAGAATACACTTGTAATTTCTTCAGAGGTTGTCCCATATCTACCTGAAACAACTCTTTCTAAAAACTCATTTAAGGTTCCTAAAGAAATTAACGATGCTGGAGGACAAACTAGAATTTTTATGCCCAAGTATGGTATAATTAATGAACGCCGTCATCAATTACACGAGGTGATTAGACTTTCTGGGATGAATTTAGTAATAAATGATATAGATATGCCACTTATTATTAAAGTTGCTTCAATACCAAAGGAAAGAATGCAGGTTTATTTCATAGATAACGAGGATTATTTTAAACGCAAGCAAATGCTTCTTGACACAAAAGGTATTGCGTTTAAAGATAACGACGAAAGAATGATTTTTTTCACCAAGGGAGTCCTAGAAACCGTTAAAAAACTAAATTGGTCACCGGATGTTATAAATTGCCACGGATGGTTTACATCACTGTTCCCTTTATATATGAAAACTTACTTTTATGATGAGTCAATTTTTAAAAAAAGTAAGGTCATTACCTCTATTTATGAGAATGATATGGGTGGAATTTTAAATAAAAAACTTAAAGATAAAATCAAGTTTGATGATATTGATGCAAATTTAGATTTGATAAGCACTCCAAGTTATGATTCTTTAATGTCGCTTTCTATAGATTATTCAGACGGCGTTATAATTTATACAAATAATTTGAGCTCAGCCTTGACTGATAAACTTAAAAAATTAGACAAACCGATCCTAGATTTTGATAATGCAACCAAAGAAAATGGGCACACAAACTACTTAAAAAAACACTTTTTGTAAGATTAACTTGATGAAATATTTCGGTTCATTTTTTCTATTTCTTTTCATTTTATTTTTTAATTTTTCCTGCAATGAGGAATTCAACTCAGTTGGTATTGAACTTGTTTCTTCAACTGATTTTAAAACCAAAATTGATTATTTTTCTGCTTACTCTAAGACAGATTCAATAGCTGATGTACAGTCAGATAGACAAGTTTATATGCATATAGGTCACTTTACACTCCCTTTTTTTGGGAGGAGTTCAGCCAATTTCACAACACAAATAAATATTCCACCCAATAGTATTTTTGGAAATTTTTCTCAGGACCGCGAAATGGAAGGGGATCTAGACAACCCAAAAGTTATTGAAGAAAACGAGAGAATAAAAGACGTATATCTTGAAATCCCTTTTATAGTTGATCAAAGGGATTCAGATAACGATGGGGTGATAGATGCTTTCGATATAGATCCTAACAATCCGAATAGTGATTCAGATAGAGATGGGGTTACTGATATAGATGAACAAAGAAATGGGACAAACCCACTTGATCCTGATTCAGATGGTGACGGAATTTCTGATTTAACAGATACAGATAATAGTTCATATGACAGTGATAACAAAATTTACAGTGTGGACTCTATATATGGCAACAAAAACACACAATTTAATTTCAAGGTTACTGAATTGACTTATTTTTTTAGTGACTTAGATCCAGATAATAATTTCGAAAGTATTAAGCCATATTACTCAAAAAGAGATTATTATGAAGAGGGTTTTATTGGAAGACTACTAGCAGACTATCCATATCAATTAGATTTTAATGAAATAAGATATAACTTCAAAGAAGATGACCCAGAAACAGAAAGTGTGGACGAGACTAAGCTTGTTGAAACCAGGTTGACACCTAGGATTAGGATACCGCTGGACGAATCTTTCTTTCAAGAGAAAATATTGGATATGGAAAGCTCAGATGCGCTAGAAAATGCCAATAATTTTCATAATCACATAAAGTCTATAAACTTTAGGATTTCAGAATCTAGTGAGGAAATTTATATGCTCTTAAATATGACAGGTGCATCTATTAAAATAACATATAATTTTGATTATGTTAATGACAATGGCACTCAAAATATTTTGACAGATGATACAATTGAAGTAGGTGAAAGAGTTTTGGAGTTGTCAATTGGTGGGGTAAAAATTAATCATTTCAAAAATGAATATTTGTCTAAAAATAGTCTTCTTCCTGGCAAAATTTATCTTAAGGGTGGGCTAGGCACAAGATCAATTATAAATCTTTTTGACAAAGAGGGGGATTCACAAGTTATTGAAGAGCTAAGGTCTAAAAATAATATTTTAATTAACGAAGCAAATTTGATCTTTTACGTTGATCCATTATTTGTTGAAAACTGGAGTAAAGAGAGTGTAATCGCTGAAAGATTATATGTTTATAAGACTACTGATAATCTTCCTCTTGCAGACTATTTTTCAGATCCAACCAGTAGTGAAACAGACCCCACGTTAAACAAAATTCTCCATGGAGGTAAGTTAGAATATAAAGACAACAAACCATTTAGATACAAAATAAATATTACAGAACACGTTTCAAGTTTAATAAATCCAAGGGAGGGAGCTTTTGCAGAGAATATTCCTCTTTCGTTAGTTGTAACATCAGATGTTGCATTTATAAGATCTAGAAAAGCAATATTAAAAAATAAGGGTGATGAAATCATTTTGCCTGAAGGGACAATTTATAATCCTTTAGGAACTATAATTTTAAATGAAACCCCTCCAGAGGGTTTAGAAGACAGAAAGTTGATTATAGAATTAAAATATACTGAATTTTAGATTTAAAAAAATAGTTCCTTTAATCTCTAGAAATCTGACACGTACATTTGTTTTTTCCCAGTATCATCAATTTCTATTAACCTCTCAATTATAAAAGAATCCAGTTTATTGATCTCTGATTTTTCTACAATTATCCTGAATTTTTCCTTGTTTATCAATTTATTTCTTAATTGATCAACATTAATTTTTTCAATTGACCCTAGACTATAAAATTGGCTTGAAAAAGATTTGAAGTTTAGATAATAAAGTGAGTAATCACTTACTAATTTATTTTTCACTAAACCTTTATCACAATTACTTTCGATGGTCTTGTCTACAACACCTGAATAAAAAATAGGCAGAATTACCAAATATGATAAAATTGGTATTGACAAGTAATACTTTTTAAACTTAATTTCAGACCAATAATGCGTAACTAAAAGCGATGCTGGAACTGTAATAGGTAGTGTATAGGGATGGATTAGACTCTTTGAAAATGTAAAAAAAATTGGAGTAAACAGCATCCAACAAATGAGAAAGCTTATCCATTTATTTGTATAGGCATCTTTGATTATTTTTTTAAATTTTGCAACGATTAGAACTGACCAAGGGAAAATAGCTAATATCGAAAATAACCATATTATACCAAAAGGTTGTTGTTTAGGAAATCCATATAAATCTCCTTTCCAGCTTGAGTCAAAAAATCTTTTAAAATGCTCACCATAAATGAAATAGTCAATAAAACCAGGTGACTTTAACTCTGTTAAATAGTACCATGGGCATGAAATTAAACAAGTCAATAATAAGCCTCTTAGAATCGGAATCTTTTTAAGTTTTCTAAACTCTTCTTTATGGATGAAAATCCAGATAAAAATTGGAGTTATAGTCAATATTAGAATTATGGGTCCTTTTGATAAAAGTCCAAGCCCAATTCCTATAAAAAAAACATACCACCATTTGGCCCCAGATTCTTTACCAACTGCTTCCCAAAAAGAAAGCATAACAAGAATTATTGTAAAATTTAATATTGTATCGGTTGAAACTACACCGCCGTGCAGGTAAAATTCAGGCATCAATAATAGAATCAAAGGGGTTAGAAAAAAGATTTTATTTTCAATCTTGTCATATTTCGAGATAAATAAAACGATTATTATAGTTGTAATTAAATAAGGAAGCCTTATAAAAAACTCATGTAATCCAAAAGTCTTAATTGAAATGGCGGTCAGCCAAGTGGCAAGTGGGGGCTTCGCCCAAAACGGAACATTATAATCAATTTGTAGTAGTATCCAATTATTGGATTCAACCATAATTCTTGCTATCTCTGCATATCTGGCTTCAGTTTTATCCATTAATGGGAGTATATAATTTATTATTCCTCTATTAGCAATTAATACAAGTAATAAAAAGATGACCCAAAACTTATTTGTGTATTTAAAAAAACGGAAATCCATTATTTATAACTTTTTTTAATTTTCAGAAGGTCTAAAATAATCGTCGGGGCATGTATAAATTTTACTCTTGAGTCTTCAGTGTCAATCCAACTTTTTAAAGGCACTTCTCTTGATGTTTCTAAAAACTTGTCTTTACCATAAAAATTAATGAGTCTTAACAAAATTTCAACGTCAAACAGCCATCTAGACAAAAAAGCTTCTTCAAACAACAGTTTTACCAATTTTTGATCTATTATTTTACATCCACATTGTGTGTCATAAATGGGAACTCCTATAATTGATGATATAATACTTGCTATACATCTTCCTATTATGAAACGATGAAATTTCCTTTTAATGATATTATTTGATTTAGGGATTCTCGAACCAAACACAAATTTGATTTTATCACTTATTTTTTCAGACAATAATTTGCATTCTTCTAATGATGTCGATAAGTCAGCATCTAGGTAAGCCAAATTCCCACTCATATTTTGACTAACTGCATATAAAAAGCCTTCACGCACAGCATTTCCCTTTCCTTTATTTTTGTCATAAGACAAAAATTTAATTTGTTTGGGATACTTATCGGATAATTTATTTACTAAGGTTTTTGTATTGTCAGTGGAACCATCATTTACAAAAATTATTTTTACTTTCTTATTTAGTTTTAAAAAATCTAAATATTTATTTACGGGAAGTCTCATAGATTCATTATAGCACGGTATAATAATATTCAAAGACATCTCACTTAACTATTATATATAAATTTAACTAAACAAAAAATGTAAAATTATTAAACTACCCAAAAGCAAATAACCTAAATTTCTATTTAAAATAGAACTAGGATAAAACAAACTTTTAATTTTTTTTATTTTTCCTTCACTAAACAAGATTGATAAAATCAATAAGGATATAATTACAGTAAAAGCTCGTAAGAAGTAATTTAATTCTGGAATAAGTTTTTCAATTATCAGGTTTAGAGGAATGCTTAAAACCAGTAGGTAAAAAATTAATTTTTTGTTAGGTTTTATCAATAAAACTGACGTGCAAATCAGCAAAACTATACCACAATTTATATAATATCTGAGGTTGTTTAAGACATGAGTAAATGCTACCTGAGGTTTGTCAAGCTTTAAATAAAGTAAATATATTCCAACCGTTAATCCAATACAAAGAGCAATTATAATTGACTTTCTTCCTGCGATTATTTTTTCTTTATCAGTTGCAGCCTTGTTTATATATTTAGAATAAATATCGATTGACCACATCGTTGCAATTGAGTTTAGAGTAGAATCTAGAGTACTCATTAAAGAAGCAAATAAACCACAAAGAATGATACCTTTAAATCCCCTAGGCAATAGGTTTTTTACAATGTAGGGAAAAGCTAAATCGGGGTCTTGAAGACTTTCTCCCAAGATTCCATATAATGCAATTCCGGGCAGAACTATAATTGCAGCCATAAAATACTTTAATAAGCCACCTGTTAACAATCCTATCTGAGCATGGTTTAAATTTCTTGCTGCTATTGCTCGTTGCAT
>TARA_B100000963_G_scaffold233322_1_pt1 | contig 11165 bp, 11 predicted proteins | sample TARA_B100000963 | Tara Oceans TARA_B100000963 (sample SAMEA2622097) | marine metagenome | biome: marine biome (ENVO:00000447); feature: surface water layer (ENVO:00002042); material: "saline water (ENVO:00002010), including plankton (ENVO:xxxxxxxx)" | depth 5 m | reverse complement strand
TACTTTTAATTGAGATTTGTTAATCTAATTGATTAACTGGGAATCTTACATACAGGAATAGGCTCCATTTTATGTAAGTTTTGTTTTCTAATTTTCTCGTATTCTATTCTATGAGGTGAATTAGGATTCTTCATAGCATCTTCTAGATCTTCATATTTAAATCCAAGTTGTCCCTCATCAGTTCTTCCATCATTCCATAGACCATCAGTTGGTTGAGCATCTATTATTTCCTTGTGAATTCCTAATTCTTTTCCTAGTTCCCAAACTTCAGTTTTATTACAATCAGCAATTGGTGATATATCGACACCTCCGTCGCCATATTTCGTGTAAAATCCCACTCCAAAATCCTCAACTTTGTTTCCTGTTCCAACTACAATTCCTTTATTAGCAGCAGCAACTTGATAAAGCGTTGTCATTCTTAATCTTGCTCTTGAATTTGCAAAACCATGTTCATTATCAAATTTATTGAGTGTAGATGAAAATGTATCAAATAATTTATCTAAACTAATTGTATGTGCTTCAACATTTTTAAAATTTTTTACTAACCATTTTTGGTGCATGATGCTTAGATCATGTTGATTTTGTATTTGTTTTATTGGCATTGTTAAAACAATTGTTTTCATGCCCGTCATAGCACTTAAGGTGCTAGAAACAGAAGAATCTATACCACCTGAAATCCCGATAACTAAAGATTGTGCTTTTGAGGGCATTTGATCAACGTATGATTTGATCCAGTTTGATATATATTTAACTTTCTCTAAAGGATTCATAATTTATATTTAACAACCTTATGCTCTAAAGCAATGGCTTAAGATGCCTCTTGAATAGCATTTTTGGAATAGCTGCTATTCTTTTTTATCTCGTCTGAAATTAAAAAGGCTAGTTCTAAAGCCTGATCTGCATTAAGCCTTGGATCACAATGGGTATGATATCTGCTTGATAAATCAGCATCAGAAATTTTTCTTGCCCCACCAGTACATTCTGTCACATTTTGACCAGTCATCTCAATATGCAAACCTCCTGCATATGAGCCTTCACTTTGATGAACTGCAAAAACATCTTTTACTTCTTTTAAAACTCTATTAAAAGGTCTTGTTTTAAATCCTGTTGTAGATTTAATTGTATTTCCGTGCATTGGATCACAAGACCAAATTACATTTAAACCTTCTTTTTTAACAGTCCTTACAAGTTTTGGTAAAAACTTATCAACACAGTCATGTCCAAACCTTGAAATCAAAGTAATTTTACCTTTCTCATTATCAGGATTTATTAAATTACAAATCTTAACTATTTCGTCAGGCTTACTAGTTGGACCACATTTTATTCCAATTGGATTTTCTATACCTCGACAATATTCAACATGACCTCCATCTAACTGTCTTGTTCTATCACCTATCCACACAAAGTGAGCTGATGTATCATGATATTCTCCAGTAGTTGAATCTATTCTAGTCATGCTTTCTTCAAAAGGTAAATGAAGAGCTTCATGTGATGTCCAGAAATTTACAGTATATAATCTATTGTTAAAATCTGAAGTTATTCCACATGCACCCATAAACGCTAAAGCATCTGCAATTTTATCTTCTAGTTCTTTGAATTTTTTTACTTGAGGACTTTTTTTTATGTAATCTAAATTCCACAAATGTACTTTATTTAAATCTGCAAAACCCCCCTTTGAAAATGCTCTTAATAAATTCAAAGTAGATGCTGATTGTGAATAAGCCCTGAAGAGTCTTTTTGGATCATGCTTTCTAGCTTTTTCACTAAACTCTATTCCATTTACATTGTCACCAAGATAGCTAGGTAGTTCTAAATTACCTTGTTTTTCAGTTGGTGCACTTCTTGGTTTTGCAAATTGTCCTGCTATTCTTCCAAGCTTTATTACAGGAAGTGACGCTGAGTAAGTTAATACTAAAGACATTTGCAAAATTAACTTAAAAGTATCTCTAATATTATCTGGATTAAATTCAGCAAAACTTTCTGCACAATCTCCTCCCTGAAGTAAAAAAGCTTTACCATCTACAACTTCAGCAAGTTGTTGTTTTAGATGTCTAGTTTCACCAGCAAAAACAAGTGGAGGAAAATTTTTTATTTTACCTAAAACTTGTTCTAATTCTTTTTTGTCTGGATATTCCGGAATATGTTTTACCGGATATTTTCTCCAACTATTTATTTTCCAATTTTTCATAATTCAACTTTAAGACGAATATATAACTAATTTATTACAAAAGAAAAGAGGACAGTTGTATAAGTATTATTAGATTCAGAAGTCTAATAAATACTTGCTTTTTTTATTTCTTAATTAGTTTCCAAAACCAAAAACAGATTTATCTTGAACATAACCAGGCATTAAAGGGTTTGAATCTTGTAAATACAACTTTATTCTACAGTAACAGACTTTGCTAAATTTCTAGGCTTATCAATGTCATAACCTTTTTTTAATGCTGAATAATAAGCAAGTTTTTGTAAAGGCACTGTTAAAAGAAAAGGTAAAAGATCTGCATTTGTGGTTTCGACCTCAATCGTTTCCCAAATATTTTCCGAAATAATTTCATCCTTACTCTTATTTGTAATTAACAAGACTTTCGCACCTCTAGCAATTACTTCCTGCATATTAGAAATAGTTTTTTTATAGTAATCATCCCTAGGGGCTAGAACAACTACTGGCATACCCTCCTCGATGAGTGCCAATGGTCCATGCTTCATTTCACCAGCAGGATAACCTTCTGCATGGATATACGATAGTTCTTTAAGCTTTAATGCTCCCTCAAGTGCAATCGGATAAGAAAAGCCTCTGCCTAAAAACATTGAGCCTTTTGCGTCATTAAAAGTTTTGGATATTGTTTGAATTTTATTATCAATCAATAAAGTCTGTTGGACTAATTCAGGCAACTGTTTTAAATCTTTGATTTTTTTGTTGAATAATTCTCTCTTAAGATCTTTTCTCAAAAAACCAAGTTTTAAGGCTAATATGTAAAGTATCAAAATTTGTCCTAAAAAAGCTTTAGTCGAAGCAACACCAATTTCAGTGCCACAATGAATTGGTAATACAAATTCGGAATCTCTTGCAATTGAACTTTCAATAACATTTACGACTGAGCATGTCTTCATTTCCTTAGATTTACATAAATTCAAAGCAGCATAAGTATCAGCTGTTTCACCAGATTGGGAGACAAATACGTATAAAGTATCTTTTTTAAATCTATTTTTTCTATATCTAAATTCTGAAGCTATATCGACATTAACATTTAAAGATGTTAGCTCTTCAAACCAATACTTTGCCATCAGGCATGAATGAAAAGCTGTACCACAGCCTATTAATGTAATTGATGAAATTTCATTTATTTTCCAGGGAAAGTTAAAAATATTGATATCATTATTTGATGTATCTATGTACTCCTTAATTCCATTTTTAAGAGTAGTTGGCTGTTCCTCAATCTCTTTTGCCATGAAATGTTTATAATCACCTTTGTCATATTTTTCCTCTTCAGATGACAATTCTAAAACTTTTTTATTAATTTTTATCCCATCTTCATTAAAAAATTCTATGTGATCTTTTTTGATTACACAGAATTCTCCATCACTTAAGTAAGTTATTTTATTAGTCATAGATTTTAGAGCATATGAGTCTGAGCCTAGATAATTTTCATTTGGACCATAACCCACAGCTAAAGGTGATCCTCTTCTAGCCCCAATAATTAAATCTGGTTGATCTTTAAATATAATTCCTAAAGCAAAACTCCCATGAAGAGATTTTAAAGTTTTTTTAATTGAATTAACAATATTTTCTGTTTTTAAATTCTCAGTAATTAAATGTACTATTACCTCAGTATCTGTTTGTGATTTAAATCTATGACCCTTACTTACTAAAAATTTTTTCAACAACGTAGAATTTTCAATTATACCATTATGAACCACCGAAACATTTTGAGAAGAGTGAGGGTGAGCATTTATACTATTAGGCAAACCATGTGTTGCCCATCTAACATGACCAATTCCTATTGTACCTTCCATATTTTGAACTACAGAATTTTTTTCAAGATTATCAACTCTGCCCTCTGATTTAACCTCATTAATAGATCCAGCAGAAAGAGTTGCGATGCCTGCTGAGTCGTAACCTCTATATTCCAACTTCTTAAGAGAATTAATAATTGAGGCAGAAACTGGTTTTTTGCTATTGATACCAATGATACCACACATATTTATTTTTTCTTTCTTTTATAATTTTTAATTTCTGATTGCAGAGTTCGTGTTAAAGCTAATGTCTTCTTTTTTACATTTTTTGTTATTACTGAGCCCGCACCAATTATGCTATTTTTACCTATTGTAATTGGAGCAACCAACGAGGAGTTTGAACCAATAAAAGCATTATCTTTTATTATTGTTTTGTTTTTTTTTGTCCCATCATAATTACATGTAATAGTTCCTGCTCCAACATTAACTGAATTACCTATACTGCTATCGCCAATATATGTTAAATGATTTACTTTGGATTTTTGACCCAATGTAGATTTTTTTATTTCGACAAAATTTCCTATTCTAGATCCTTTTTTTAAAGTTGTGCCAGGTCTTATCCGGGCATAAGGACCTATCTTTACGCTATTCTCGATTTTACAATTTTCAAGATGTGAAAAAGATTTGATAACAACATTATTACCAATTTTAACTTTTGAACCAATCACAACATAAGGTTCAATAATTACACTTTTTCCAATCTTTGTATCATTTGAAAAAAAGATAGTGTCGGGTCCGGGCATTGTAACCCCTAATTTTAAAAACTTTTTTCTAAGTATATCTTGTTGCTTTTGTGAATTTATTTGTTTCATCTAGGAAATTCTTTATATTAAGTATATATCTTTCTTAATTCACAAATTATTTCTTAAAAATACTTTTGAAAATGAGCCAACAATATACAATTCTTTTTGATTTAGACGGTACTCTGGTAGATACAGCGCCAGATTTAATGCGTGCTCATAATCATGTTATGAAAAAATTTGGATATCCTACAAAATCTACAGAGGAAATAAGAAATTTGGTTGGCCAAGGTGCAGGCGCTATGCTTGGAAGGTCTATTTGGGGACAAGCTAAAAAAGAATTTAGTAAAGTTCAGGATAAAAACATTAAAGAAGAAATGGTTAAAGATTTTATAGACTTTTATGGTAAAAATATTGTCAATGAAAGTACATTAATTAATGGTGCTAAAGATTTTTTAATTTGGGCCAAGGAAAAAAACATATCTATGGCGGTTTGTACAAATAAGCAAGAACATTTAGCAATTGATCTGTTAAAAAAAATTGGGATCTACGATTTTTTTGAATATGTCGCCGGACACAATACATTTGATTATTGCAAACCAGATCCAAGACATCTAACTTCAGTTATAGAAATATTAAATGGAGACATAAAAAAAAGCTTGATGATTGGCGATAGTGAAACAGACGCCAATGCTGCTAAAGATGCTGGAATACCAGTTATTCTATTAAAAGATGGATATACAGAAAAAAAAATAACGGAAATTTATCACAATCACCTAATAAAAGACTTTGTGGGTGTTGAAAAAATTGTATCAAAATATCTTTAAGATTGATTATTTTTTTTTAACTATTAAAAACTAAATCGTATATAAGGAGTTTTTTTGATAATACACAAAGTAAAAGTTTATCCATCCAAAATCCATCTGCCGAAACGAAAACAACTTGCATGGAAGTTGGCAGAAATAGCAAGCGATAATGCAAAACTTAACAAAGATTCTGTTGAAATGGTTATTAACAGAATAATTGATAATGCATCTGTAGCGATAGCATCATTGAACAGAATGCCAGTCATTTCATCTAGAGAAATGGCTTTAAAGCATTCTAGAAAAAATGGAGCCACATTATTTGGAATAAATAGCAAGCTAAAGTTTGATTGTGAATGGGCAGCATGGTCAAATGGTACAGCAGTAAGAGAACTAGATTTTCATGATACTTTTTTAGCAGCTGACTATAGTCATCCCGGAGATAATATACCTCCACTTATAAGTGTTGCTCAGCAAAATAAAAAAAGTGGTTTAGATCTTTTAAAAGGAATTATCACTGCATATGAAGTTCAAGTAAATTTAGTAAAAGGAATTTGTTTGCATAAACATAAAGTTGATCACATAGCCCATTTAGGTCCAAGTGTTGCAGCTGGATTAGGTACAATGCTTAAACTAAATATTGAAACTATTTATCAAGCAATACAACAAGCGTTACACACAACTATCTCTACAAGACAATCGAGAAAAGGTGAAATCTCAAGTTGGAAAGCTTATGCTCCAGCTCATGCAGGAAAACTTGCAATAGAAGCTGTGGACAGGGTCATGCGTGGCGAAGGTGCCCCAAGCCCTATTTATGAAGGTGAAGACAGTGTTATAGCAAGAATTTTAGACGGAAAAAAAGCTTTGTATAAAGTTCCCTTACCTAAAAAAGGTGAAACCAAAAAAGCAATATTAGAAACATATACAAAAGAATATTCGGCTGAATATCAGTCTCAAGCTTTAATAGATTTAGCAAAGAAACTAAGAAAAAAAATAGATAATTTAAGTCAAATTAAAAAAATAGATATCTATACCAGTCATCATACCCATTATGTTATTGGAACAGGCGCAAATGATCCTCAAAAAATGGATCCAAATGCAAGCAGAGAAACTTTAGACCACTCAATAATGTACATATTTGCTGTAGCTTTAGAGGATGGTAATTGGCATCATGTAAAGTCTTATGCTAGAGCTAGAGCAAAAAGGAAAAGTACCTTAAAAATTTGGAGATCAATTAAAACTCATGAGGATAAAAAATGGACTAAAAAATATCATGATCCAAACCCTAAAAAAAAATCATTTGGTGCTAAAGTTATTATTACCTTGAAAAATGGAAAAAAAATATCAGAGCAACAAGATAGAGCTGATGCGCATCCCTATGGATCTCGACCATTTAAAAGACAGAATTATATAAACAAATTTTTGACTTTAACGCAAAATATTCTTGATAAAAAAGAAAGTGATAGATTTTTGAAAACTGTTCAAAACTTAAAAAAATTGAAATCTGGACAATTAGATGGGCTCAATATTGAAATAAAAAAAAGTAAACTTAAAAAGAATCTTAAAAAGGGTATTTTCTAATGCATTTTATTGAAAAAGAACCTCCACAAAAAAGAAAGGATTTAGATGAAAAACTTAAATCTAATAAAATTTTAAGAGTTCCAGGAGCTTATAACCCCCTAACTGCTAAATTAATTGAAGAAATAGGCTACGATGCAGTTTATGTTTCCGGCGGGGTGATGGCTAATGATCTTGGTTTTCCAGATATTGGATTAACCACACTACAAGATGTGAGTACAAGATCATATTTAATTTCAAGAGTTACAAATTTACCTACAATCGTTGACATAGATACAGGTTTTAAATCTTGTAAAGAAACTATTGAAACTTTTGAACAATTTGGGATTTCAGCTGTGCATTTAGAAGATCAAATTGAAAGGAAAAGATGCGGTCATCTTGATAATAAAGAATTAATTTCGATTGATGCAATGGTTAAAAAAATTAAAGAATGTGTTACTGCAAAAAAAGATACAAATTTTAAAATTATTGCTAGATCAGATGCAAAAAGTGTTGAGGGAATTGATAAAATGATCAAAAGATGTAAAGCATACATTGACGCTGGAGCTGAAATTATTTTTCCTGAGGCATTAAGTGATGAAAAAGATTTTGAAAAAGTTAGAAAAGAATTGTCTTGCTACTTATTGGCGAATATGACCGAATTTGGTAAATCAAAATTATTTAATTATAAAGAATTAGAGCAATTGGGTTACAACATAGTGATTTATCCTGTTACCACTCAACGGTTGGCTATGAAAAATGTTGAGGACGGGTTAAGGGACATTTATGCAAATGGACATCAAAATAATATTGTTGATAAAATGCAAACAAGAAAAAGATTATATGAGCTTGTCGATTACGAAAAATATAATAGTTTAGACGAAAAAATATATAATTTTAGCACTGAAGGACATGAGTAATGAGTGATGATATAAAAAAAGGTCTACTTGGCATTGTTGTCGATGAAACAGAAGTTTCAAAAGTCATGCCTGAAATTAATTCTCTCACTTATAGAGGATACGCTGCTCAAGATTTGTGTGCTAATTGCAAATTTGAAGAGGTAGCATATCTAATTCTAAACGGAGAGCTTCCAAATAAAAAACAATTAAAAAATTTTGAAAAGCAAGAAAGAAAGGAAAGGAAATTATCTAAAACTTTACTAGAGGATATCAAGAAATTTCCAAAAAAATCTCACCCGATGGATGTTGCAAGAACAGCTGTAAGTATTATGGGGCTTGAAGATAAAGATACTAAAGATAATTCACCAGAGGCTAATATGCGAAAGGTAATGAGAATTTTCGCAAAAACACCTGTCGCTTTAGCGGCATTTTACAGATACAGGAAAGGCAAAAAAATTATATCTCCTAAAAGTAATTTGTCTTTTTCAGAGAATTTTTTTCATATGTGCTTTGGTAAAGTTCCAAACAAAGATATTGTAAAGGCTTTTGACGTATCCTTGATACTTTATGCTGAACATAGTTTTAATGTTTCAACTTTTACCGCTAGAACAATTACCAGCAGTTTATCGGATATACATGGAGCAATTACTGGAGCAATTGCAAGCTTGAAAGGTCCTTTGCACGGAGGTGCAAATGAGGAAGTAATGCATATGATGAATAAGATTAAAAAGCCTGAAAATGCATACATTTGGATAAATAAAGCACTTGATAACAAAGATGTTGTTATGGGTTTTGGACATAGAGTTTACAAAAGTGGAGATTCAAGAGTACCAACTATGAGAGAGTATTTTGGTAAAGTTGCAAAAATTAAAAAAGATAAGAAATTTGAACAAATTTATGACATTGTTGAAAAAGTAATGATCGAAAGAAAAAATATCCATCCCAATGTTGACTATCCGACTGGGCCAACTTACCATTTGATGGGTTTCGATACAGATTTTTTTACACCTATTTTTGTAATTTCAAGAATAACTGGTTGGTCAGCTCATATAATTGAACAACATGCTGCCAATAAACTCATTAGACCCCTTGCAAGTTATAAAGGCAATAAACATCGTAAAGTTGTTCAATTAAATCAGAGATAAAATAATTACTTAAGATTTAATGTTGTAACCTTTTTTTAAAAGTAAGGTTACAACTGTCACACAAATCAGTAAAAATGAAATCATGGTTCCAATACTAATCCAAATATTAAAATCTGAGACACCATAAAATGAAAATCTTAATCCATTAATTAAATAAACTACTGGATTAAAGTATGTAACCATTTGCCAGAATTCTGGTAACATATCTAAAGAATATAAACTTCCACCTAAAAAAACCATCGGCGTGATAACTAATGAGGGAACTATAGACATTTGCTCAAAGTTAGTGCTAACTAGTCCAATTAAAAAACCAAATAAAGCAAAAGTAAAAGATACTAAGATTAATAAAAATATCATTAAAAAGGGATACTGAACCTTTACTTCAACAAAAAACATGGATGTTATAAAAATAATCAAGCCAACAATTAATGTTTTTGTTGCGCCAGCTCCAACAAAAGCTAAAACTGTTTCAAAAGTTGAAATAGGTGCCGCTAAAATTTCATAAATTGTGCCATTAAATTTCGGAAAAAAAATTCCAAAAGATGTGTTACTAATAGATTGTGTTAGAAGTGTTAACATAAGTAAACCAGGTACAATGTAAGATCCATAACTAACACCATCTATATTTTCAACATAACCACCAATTACTGATCCAAAAACAATAAAATAAAGACAAGTTGAGATTACTGGTGACAACAATGATTGTCCCAAGGTTCGTCTGAAACGGTCCATTTCATGTAAGTAAATTGCTTTAAAACCATAAAAATTAAATTTCATTATTTTCCCTCACCAAAGATACAAATATTTTCTCCAAATTACTCTGTTCAGTTTTTAGATCTCTCAATTTTAAACCAGCATCCTTTATATCTTGTAATAAATTTGTAATACCAGTTTGTTTTTCTTTAAGGCTATAAGTGTAGACCAATGACATTTTATTATGACCAAGATTCAAATTATATTTTTTTAAAGTAACAGGAATAACTGCAATCTCATCTTGTAATTCAATAGTTAGTGTTTTTTGACCCATTTTTTTAAGTAATTCTTTTTTTTCTTCAACAATAATTATTTCACCCTGATTTATGACCCCAACTCTATCAGCTATTGCCTCTGCTTCCTCTATATAATGAGTAGTCAGAATAACCGTCACTCCTGTTTCTCTTAATGCCTCAACTACTTTCCACATCTCTTTTCTCAATTCAACATCTACACCTGCGGTTGGCTCATCTAAGAATAAAATTTGTGGTTCATGAGATAAGGCTTTTGCAATTAAGACTCTCCTTTTCATTCCACCTGATAACTGCCTAAGAATTCGATCTTTTTTATCCCATAAACTTAATTGTTTTAAAACTTTTTCTATATAAACTGGATTAGGTTTTTTTCCATACAAACCCCTAGAGTATGAAACATTATTAAATACTGTTTCAAATTGTTCTAAGGTTAATTCTTGTGGGACGAGACCAATTCTAGATCGAGTTTCTCTATAATCATCAATTATATCAAAACCTTCTACATTAATTTTACCTGAAGTAGGTTTAACAATTCCACAGATAATACTAATCAAAGTAGTTTTACCAGCACCGTTGGGACCCAACATTGCGAAAATTTCACCCTTTTTAATATTTAAATTAATATTTTTTAAAGCAGCGAAACCATTATCGTAAATTTTTGATAGATCGTTGATTACTATTTGATTATCAGACATTTAAGAGGATAGATATATAGATATTATTTACTTAAATACAATAATTTAAGATGTAGTATATATCAAGGGACCGTCAATTATGGTTTCTTAACTATATTTTTTTAATTAATATTTTTTAATTTGAAGAATTATGGCTGGGAGAAAAGTTGCTATGATAAAAGATAAAAATAATAAAGATTGTGTCACAAATGGTGAAAATAGTTCTTTAGAAACTATTATTCCTACAAGTAGACTTTTAGAGAAATCTGGGAATGGAAATAACAAAAGCCCTCCACTCAATCCAGTGACAATGATTAAATAAGCAG
>TARA_B100000963_G_scaffold76812_1_pt1 | contig 11170 bp, 11 predicted proteins | sample TARA_B100000963 | Tara Oceans TARA_B100000963 (sample SAMEA2622097) | marine metagenome | biome: marine biome (ENVO:00000447); feature: surface water layer (ENVO:00002042); material: "saline water (ENVO:00002010), including plankton (ENVO:xxxxxxxx)" | depth 5 m | reverse complement strand
TGGGAATGCCTGGTATGGGAGGCATGGGAATGCCTGGTATGATGTAAATTTATTTTGAAATTAAAAAGAAGGATAATAAATGAAATTTCATAATATTTTTGTTAAGTTATTCTGAAAATAACAATAATTATTCAATTAGATTAATTTTTTATTTAATAAGGGTCTGATAATAATTAAAGACAAAGTTGTCAATACAAATAATATGGAAATACATTGTCTAGAGGTTAAATCCCCATAAGGTGCACACAAAGCAACCAGATCTAAATTAAAATTAGATGAATATGCAAGTCTTATAGGCTCAATAGCAAATGTTAAAGGATTAAAAGATGCAATCCAACCAAGCCAAGAAGGCATAAAAGATATTGGAGCAAGAGCAGTACTTGAAAACAGGAGAGGTAGATTAACCACAAATATAAGTGCTATTAATTCAATATGTCCTGGCAAAATAAATGCTAAACATAGACTAATTGATGTTACAAACAATACCAATAAAATCAAAGTTACAAATACTATACCTAATCCTAAAAATTCAGGGAAACCATAACCCAATAAAAAAGAAATAAACATAATAGCCAAACTTTGAACGAAGCTTAATATTGTTATGTAAAAAAAGGAAGATAAAACTATTGATAAACGACTTGCAAGTGGAGCTACTAATAATCTATTAAGAAAACCAAATTCTCTATCGAACATTAACGGTAAGCCAGAATTTAGTGCACCACTAAATGCCGTAAATACAATTAATCCAGCACCTAAGAAATTACCATAGGAATCAACACCTGGTAAGAAGTCTTTGGGAGCGTTTGCAAATAAAGCTCCAAATAAAAAGAGCCAAATAATTGGTTGTAAAATCCCTGCAAAAAATGTCGAGGGTCTTCTTTTCAGTTGTATGAATAATCTTTTGGTTAATGCAAACGTTTCTTGATAAAGAAAGAAAATATTATATTGTTGTATTTCCATTTTTATTAGAGATTACAATTCATTATAAGTAAATGTATACATTCAAAATATTAAATCATCTCATAGATTGCTTTGATTCTTTTTTTAGATCTCTTTTACCAGTCATATATATTTCAGCATCCTGCAATGTTTTACCAGTAGCTTGAAGGTATACATCATCTAAACTAGGTTGGCTTTGTGATAATGAGAATATTGGAAATTTACAAAATGCTAATTCAACTTTCAATTTTGTAATTAAATCTTTCCCTTTTTCTGCTATGAAATTAAGAGAATAACCTTGAGAATTATTAATTACAATTTGGCTAATCCCATCAATTTTTTCTAACATCTTTTTAACTTCTTCTGCTTCAATAGAATCACTAAATTCCCTTACTTTTAATGTAATCCTATCTCCTCCTAATTTACTCTTTAACTGATTAGGATTACCTTGATCAATTATTTTACCATTGTTGATAATAACAACATCATCAGCTAATTTATCGATTTCATCAAGATAATGGCTACTCAAAATTATTGTTATTCCATCTTTTTTTAGATTGTTTAATAATTTCCAAATAATATTTCGACTTTCAATATCTAATCCAACAGTTGGTTCATCAAGTATTAAAACTTTTGGTAAATGCAAAAGTCCTGCCGCTAAATCAATTCTTCTCTTCATACCACCAGAATAAGTTCCGCATTTTCTATCTATCCAATTTTCCATATCTAGTTGTTTAATCATCAAATCAATTCTCTTTGTCTTTACAGATTTATTAATATGATAAAGATCTGCCTGAAAATCCAATAACTCTCTGCCAGTCAATATTTTATCTAAGGCTATTTCCTGGGCTACATATCCTATCAATTTTCTTATTTCTCTTGGCTTTTCAATAAGATCAACATTATCGATAGTAATGGTTCCTTCATCTGGAGAAATAAGGGTAGCTAAAGTTCTTAAAAGAGTAGTCTTTCCAGCCCCATTTGGACCTAATATTCCAAACAAACTACTTTCTTTTATATCTATATTAATTTTATCTAATGCTTTAACATCAAAATATGATTTTGAGAGATTTCGAATTTTAATTTGGTTCATCAAATTCAATTTTTCATAAACTTACATCAAGCATTTATTAAATCATGTAATTGGGAAAAAAGTGATGAAGCAATCATTAAAGTCTGACTCTCAAATTCAACAGAAAGACTTGTTCTCGCAAGTAAAAGTAAAAGGCAAATTCCAAACATATATAAAATCGACCATCTAAACAAACCTTTAGCTTGTGTTAAATCATCGGGTGAATCCTTCAATCTAGAGATCAATTGCAATAATCTCCCATTAAAAGGGATAACCATAATCTCATATAGAAGTCCCCCCTCTGGTAAGGCAAAAACACCTAGCGTACTCATAAGAACAGTAGCTAAACCATACTTAGAGATTGCATTTACTGTAACCGCACAACCTTTTACAGATGGGAGCATCGGTATCCCTACAGATGCATAATCGTCTTTTAGTAATATTGCCAATGCCCAGAAATGAGCGGGTGTCCAAAGCATTACCAAACCAAAAAGCCACCAACCACTTAAACCAACATGACCTGTTGCGGCAGATGCACCCACCAAGGGAGGTATTGCGCCTGCGACCCCTCCTATAACAATATTTTGAGTAGTTCTTGGTTTAAGAACAATAGTATAAAGTAGAACGTAACTGCATAAACCTAAAAGTGTTAGACCTGCAGCGAGGTAATTTACTCCACTGACCATTAACATTGCCGCAGCTAAAGTACACGAAATAGCTCCAAAGAAAACAGTATTGAATGATAATTTGCCAGAAGGTAATGCTCTACCACTGGTTCTTTGCATTTTCTTATCTAAATCCATTTCCCATAAACAATTTAATGCTCCTGCTGCCGCTGCAGCTAAAGCACCTCCACCAAGAGTGCAAACAAGTTTAGGGGAAGATAAAGGCCACTCTTCACTTAAGGCCATACCTCCTAAAGTAGTTGCCAATAACAATGGAATTAATCTAGGCTTTGCAACTTCCAACCATGGAGGAAGTTTTATCTTTTTTCTTGAAGGTACGACGTCATCTCTTATAGTTGACTCTACTTTCATGTTTTCAAAATTACTTTTCATGAGTTAAAACTTAAAATCACATTATTATTTGAAAATAAAAAAATATTTTCATCAGAATTTCTAAACATCATTGTTGCCAAGGTTGATATTAATAATGATGCAACTACTTGATGACTAACAATTAATAGTGGTTGACTTAAATTTGTTTTTAAACTTAAGATTCCAAGGGTAATTTGTAAAAATAAAAGTAAAGTAAGTGATATTAAAAGTTTCCAATTTTGTTTAAATAAGTTTATTTTAGATAATGAATATACAAGAATTAAAATAATTGACATAAAAACTGGAATAGCGAATAATTTATGAGAATTTAAAACGACACAATTTTGATTAAAAGTTAGGCACAAATGAGCTGACCAAGTAGAGGAAAGTCTTACCCCAATAATCGATTGAAATAAAGTAAAAATTAAAGGTATCGAAAGTAAAAATTTCCACCAAAACATACTTTTAGAATATTTTGTATTAAATAAAGATTGATTTATATAGATGGCAGTTATTAAAAGAATAAAAGCTATTAAAAGATGACTCATAACTGTAATTGATGAAAGCATGTTAATTACAGTTAAAGCTCCTAAAGTACCCTGCAGAATTATCAAAAAAACTAAAAATGAATATAATTTTGGAAGCCAATTTGGCAAAAAACTCCTCCAGGTCAAAGACAGGATAAATTGAGTTATTATTAAGATCCCAACTAAAAAAGCATCTAATCTATGAAACCATTCGAGAAAGACTCTAAGATTCATATGACTTAAAGGCAAAAAAGTGCCATAGCATAGTGGCCAATCTGGGCATGCCAAACCTGCCTCCATAACTCTTGTAGCACTTCCAATCGCAATTAAGGCTATGATTGCCAAAACACTATGATTGCCTAATTTAAGCAATGTTGTTTTATATTTTTTTTGATTAATTTCGATCGTATTCAAGAAATTAAACTTATTAATTGCATAATAATTAAGTTTTTTTAAACAAACATTAATAAAAACTGAATGTTTTTTATTTAATGAACTTTTTATCAAATAATTTTATTTTCCTAACAAAAAATCATAAAATGTAATTCTCAATACAGAAAATTTTTTTAATTATTAATTAAGTTGTCCATTTATAAAATATTCCTAAACAAATAATGCAAAAATCTCAAAACGTAATATCTTAAAACTATAAACTATTAATTTAAATTGTTAAATAAATCTTATTATTTAATTCTTATTATTTCAATAACAATTGGTATATCTTTTTGGATAGGTTTTAATATAAATTTACTCCCAGAGGAAGCAAGTATTAATGCTCCTATATATGATGAATTGTTTAAAATCCTTTTCATTATTGGATTAATATTATTCATTGGCATGTCAATGCTGGTCATATATAGTTTATTTAAATTTAGGAAGAAAGAAGGCCAGACTGGAGATGGAATAGCACTTGAAGGGAATTTAAGTTTAGAAATTATTTGGACCATTATTCCATCAATAATTGTTTTGTTTGTAGGAATATATAGTTATAACATTTATGAACGAATGGGAGGTATGAATGAATTAAATCATAATCATGAAATCATGAATTCTAATTCAGAAAAGATATGGGCTGGCATTAGTCAAAGTGATAATAGTGATGCATTCAGCAATACAAATATAGAAGTTTCTGCTATGCAATTTGCCTTTTTATTTAATTATCCTGAAGGTGAATTCATTTCTGGGGAATTACATGTTCCTGTAGGTAAAGAAATATCCATAAAAATGGAATCAAAAGATGTTATTCATGCTTTCTGGATTCCCGAATTTAGAATAAAACAAGATATTATTCCAGGTCAGCCAACTATTTTAAATTTCACTCCTACAAAGATAGGAAAATATCCAATTATATGCGCAGAGTTATGTGGTCCTTACCATGGAGGTATGAGAGCATCAATAATTGTTGAAGATAATAATGATTATCAAAACTGGTTTAATCAAAACAACAAAACCAAAGTATAAACAATGACAATTTTAATAGAAAATAAAAATCCTACCAAAACCGGACTTCAACCAAAAGGCTTTTTAAGATATTTTAGTTTTAGTCTTGATCATAAAGTAATTGGGATTCAATATTTAGTTTGTGGTTTTCTCTTCTATTTAGTTGGAGGAACCTTAGCAAGTGCTATAAGAATTGAACTTACAAGTCCCTTATCAGACTTCATGCCTAGAGATGTTTACAATCAAGTGCTAACTCTTCATGGAACAATAATGATTTTCCTTTGGATTGTGCCAGTTGTAAATGGTGCCTTCGGTAATTATTTAATCCCTTTTTATGTAGGAGCGAGAGATATGGCTTTCCCTAGATTAAATGCTGTTGCCTTTTGGTTGATTCCGCCATCTGGTCTTATGTTAATAACAAGTTATTTTATTGAGGGGGCTGCTCAATCTGGTTGGACAGCATACCCACCGTTAAGCATTACCACCCCACAATCTGGACAAATAATTTGGATCTTGAGTGTTTTATTGCTGGGAGGGAGTTCCATTTTTGGAGGAATCAACTTTATTGCCACAATCTTAAAGCTAAGAAGACCTGGATTAAAATTAATGCAATTACCAATGTATTGCTGGGCAATGCTAGGCACAAGTATATTGGTTGTTTTATCAACACCTGTCTTAGCGGGAACATTAATACTATTAAGTTTTGACATAGTTGCAAATACTGGTTTTTTTAATCCCGCTCTTGGAGGAAATGTTGTAGTTTATCAACATTTATTCTGGTTTTATTCTCATCCAGCTGTTTATATTATGGTTCTTCCTGCATTTGGATTAGTAAGTGAAATCCTTCCAATCCATTGCAGAAAACCTTTATTTGGATATACAACTATGGTCTTTTCCATTATGGGAATAGTTGTTCTTGGTTTAGTTGTATGGGCTCATCATATGTTTACAAGTGGTACGCCTCCTTGGATGAGGTTATTTTTTACAATAGCGACTGCTTTTATTGCAGTTCCTACCGGAATAAAATTTTTTAATTGGGTTGCAACAATGTGGGGTGGGAAGATCTCGATAAATAGTGCCATGCTTTTTTCTTGCGGATTCATAATAAATTTTATATTTGGAGGCATTACAGGAGTTGCTCTAGCACAAGTTCCTTTTGATATACATGTACATGATACATATTTCGTTGTTGCTCATTTTCATTATATTGTTTATGGTGGATCTGTTTTTGTAATCTTTTCTTCGATTTATCATTGGTATCCAAAAGTTATAGGAAAACTTCTCAATGAGAAATTGGGATATGTGCATTTTGCTTTAACTTTTATTGGATTTAATTTATGCTTTGCTCCCCAGCATTGGCTTGGCCTGAATGGTATGCCAAGAAGAGTTGCTGAATACGACCCACAATTTCAATTCGTAAATCAAATAAGTAGTATTGGTGCATTACTAATGGCTATAAGCACAGTTCCTTTCCTAATTAATCTATTAATTAGCTTTAAGAGAGGTAAAGTAGCAGGTGATAATCCATGGAAAGCTCTTACACCAGAATGGTTAACTACTTCACCTCCTCCCGTTGAAAATTGGAAGGGTGAAGCACCATTAGTAAAAGAACCTTATGGTTATGGCAAATCAAATACTAATGAAAATCAATTTTAATTAGGACGATGACAATACTTAAAAGTTCTGAAGATATTAAGAGAGAAAATGATGATCAAATTGAACATCACGAAGATTTTAGAATGTTTGGCTTAATAATTTTTTTAATAGCAGATGGCATGACATTTGCAGGTTTTTTTGCAGCTTATCTTACCTATAAAGCAGTGAATCCATTACCTGATGGTGCGATATATGAATTAGAGTTGGCTATACCAACCATCAATACCATACTATTGCTGATCAGTAGTGCTACTTTCCACAAAGCAGGCAAAGCACTTATTAATCGAAATAATAGTAACTCACAAAAATGGCTTTTAATCACTTCATCATTAGGGATTATTTTCCTGGCATGCCAACTTTATGAATATTTTCACTTACCTTTTGGACTTACCGATAATTTATTTGCAAGCACATTTTATGCTTTAACTGGTTTTCATGGATTGCATGTAACCCTTGGTACATTAATGATTCTTATAATTTTTTGGCAATCAAGAATTGATGGAGGGATTGTTACTTATAAAAATATGTTTCCTTTGGAGGCTGTAGAATTATATTGGCATTTTGTTGATGGGATTTGGGTTATTTTATTTATTATTCTGTACCTTTATTAAAATTAAAATTAAATTTTTTAAATATATTTTTTATTAAAATTAATTGCCACAATTCTGATTTTTAGTAAGAATATTAGTATTTAATTGATTGAATAATGCTTGTAGGAAAAGAACTACTTGAAAAAGCAAAATTATTAAGTAAAAAGTCTGAAGAAGAAATAGCTAGAGGATGTGGCTACATTGGTCCAAGCGGGAGAGTTTTAAGAAAGAGTTTTTATAAGGCATATATAGAAGCTAAATATGGGAAATTATCCAAAAAGAATTGTCAAGGAAGGAAAGGAAATAGATCTTCAAGAGGAAGACAGACCGAATTCAAAACCAAAGTTCATGGGAATGGAAACTTATTAATAGGTCATGCTTACACTAAAAAGTTAGGTTTAATTCCTGGTCAAGAATTTCATATCCAAATAAAAAAAGATTCGAAAATCATTCATCTAATACCAATTCAATAAATTAATTTCCCCATCCATTTTCTTTAAGCCAATTTAAATTTATTAAATTTTCTGAAGTAATGTTTTTATTAAAGGTAAGAAGTTTTTCAACATATTTGACTAAAGGATCAACCTCTAGATTTACAAGTTGCCCTTTTGCAAGAAGTTTAAGATTTGTGTTACTCCATGTATGAGGAATAATAGCTATTTTGAATATCTCACCATTATTTTTCTGCTCAGCAATAGTTAAGCTTATTCCATTAATACAGATACTACCTTTGTCTACGATATAATTTGAAAACTTTTTATCTTTCCACTGAATGGATAAAAGCCAAGATTTTTCTAATTTCTCAATATCTAAAACTTTTCCCAACCCATCAATATGACCACTAACAATGTGACCACCAAGTCTATCAGATAGTCTCAATGCAGGCTCAAGATTAACAATTGAATTTAAAATAGATTTATCTCCTAATGTTGTTTTATTCATAGTCTCTTCACTTATATCAACAGTAAAACTCTTATTAAAATATTCCTTTACAGTTAAACAAATTCCATCAACAGCAATACTATCTCCAATATTAATATCAAATAAGTTGTCGAGAATATTTATTATATAAACATTATTTTCTTTTTTTATTTTGCCAGTAGCTTGAATTATTCCAGTGAACATAAAAGGAAGTTAAATTTTTAAAAAGAATACTTTATTATTTACTTTAAATAATAAACGATTATAAATATATTAAGTGATTTTTTAAAATTAAGAATATTCTTAAAGTGATTATTAATTCCCAAAAAAGATCTTTCGGAATTGGTTCCAATATAAGTGTGTTTACACTTGGAACAATGCGAGCAACTGAAAGCTCAGAGAAGATGTATGAAATTATAAAAAAAGCATATTACGCAGGAATTAATCATATTGAGACAGCACCCTCTTATGGAGAGGCAGAAAAGTTTATTGGAAATGCACTAAATAGATTAGATGAGTTTGAAAAAATATCGAAGAAAAATTGGGTAATTACAACCAAATTCTTACCAAAGGGGAATTTAAAAGAATTAAAAAAAAATTTCTTTCATTCTCTAAGAAATTTAAAAGTCAAGAGAATTAATAACTTATCTATACATGGACTAAATCTTTTTGAACATCTTGAATGGGTTCTTAAAGGCGAAGGACAAAAATTTATTAAATGGCTTTTTAAGAATAATTTAATAGACCAGATTGGTTTCAGTTCGCATGGTGAATTTCAATTAATTAATAATGCAATAGATACTGGAGTATTCAATTTTTGCAGTTTACATTTACATTTACTTGATCAATCGAAATTTCCCTTGGCTCGAAAAGCATTAGAGATGAAGATGGGTGTTATGGCTATTTCTCCTGCAGATAAAGGAGGCAAACTTTATTTACCAAGCAATATATTAAGCGAAGCATCAAAGCCTTTCCAGCCTTTAGAAATAGCATATAGATTTCTTTTATCACAGGGAATTACGACCTTATCTTTAGGAGCTTATAAAACAAATGATTTTGATTTACCTATAAAACTCGCAAACGCAACACAAAAATTATCGCAACTGGAAATTGATGCAATCACAAAAATAGAAAATGAATCTAATAAAAGATTAGGGATAACTAAATGTGAGCAATGTAGAGCTTGTTTGCCTTGCCCTAGCGAAGTTCCTATTCCAGAAATATTAAGATTAAGGAATATTTATATTGGCAATGGCCAAAAAGAGTTTGCTAGAGAAAGATATAATTTAATTGGACGTGCAGGGCATTGGTGGGAAACAAAAAATGCAAATAATTGTTTAAGTTGCAATTTTTGTTTACCAAAATGTCCTAATAATCTTGATATCCCACAACTATTAAAAGAGACCCACAATTTACTCATTGATAAGCCTAAAAGAAGATTGTGGGGTTAATCCAAAGATTCTTTCCAAAGTTTCTCTATTTTTATTTTTTCCGCATCTTTTAAAGGAGGCAAAGACCAACTATTTTTCCAACATTCTTCAGATGGTCTAATTAAAAATCTTTTATTTTCCTGAGAAAATTTATATTTTTCTTCAGAAGAATTGTTATTAAAAGGGAAATACCAACCATCACTTTGTAATTTATTGGATATGTTTTTATTTGATAAATTTTTTGTCCAATCAATTACTTTCTGTTGATTAAAATCATTATTTATAAGGAGAAAATTCCATATCAAAGGAACTCCTTGATCAGGGAAAACCAATGAAAGCCTAGAATCAAATTTTAAATATCTATGACAATAAGATATTGGCATTATTGCTAATATGGCATTTGTATTTACTAACCAGTCAATAGCATTTTTATCGTCATAAATATTATCTTGATTTATTAAAGCTTTAATTGAATTTTTATTATTAATTTTCTCTGCTAAAGAAATCAAAATCCTTGTACTATTTGGCAAGATAATTTTCCCTTTAAATTCCTTTTTTGTAAGTATATCCCAAGTACTATTTTTTGAAATTTTATAATAATCATTATTTTTTATAACTAAAACATAAGGTATAATCCCAATTGGATAAATTTTCTTTCTTTCATTAATATCCCAATATTTTAAGAAATCACTAGATCGCTTATCAAGTATATTTATTAAAGAAGAATTTATATCATTAAATTCTTTAACTCTTAACTTATTTAACCATCCATCATTGATAATAATTAGATCATGATTTTTAATGTTTTTATTTAAATTAATATCTTCAAAATTTATATTTTTTTTTATCCAATTTTTAGGTAAAGAAGAAATCAAATTATCTGGGATAAATTTTTTATGAAAACCTATCGTAGTTTTATTTGTTAATCCTCTACATGAAGTTATAAAAAATACAAACGATAATTTTGCTAGATCTAAAAACTTTCTTCTATTTATAAGATTTTTTTTCATTTCGAACCTCCATTAGAAGGAAGTTGACCTACCTTGATCATCTGTCTAATTGTAGTCTCACACTCTGATACTATTTTTTCATATTTAAAACCCTTCAAAGATGCTAAAAAAGACATCCCTCCCGCTCCTACACCTTCTTTAACATATCCTATTTCATAATCTCTTAGTTGTTGAATTTTTGATGAAATAAAATTCAAACTACTTGCAAATCCGAATAACTTAACTTGATGTTTTTCTGCTACTAAGTTTAATAATTTACTTATAGATGAATCACAAGCTAACCATCCTGTAGTTACTACGAAAACCTTTTCTGAAAAAGAATTTTTCTCAATAAAAGATATATTTTCCAATGCAAGTAACAAAACTGCTATCATTTGACTTCCACCTGCCAAAATAACAGTATTATTTGACCTTCTAGCACCTATTAATAATCCCATTGAAAAAGCTTGAAATGGATCTCCTAAAGCGGAAATTACATCAATAGAATTAAAATCCTTTCCAAGATTTGCATTACTAAGACCAGATGAAATAATTCTTTTTTTTAATTC
>TARA_B100000963_G_scaffold300904_1_pt1 | contig 11183 bp, 15 predicted proteins | sample TARA_B100000963 | Tara Oceans TARA_B100000963 (sample SAMEA2622097) | marine metagenome | biome: marine biome (ENVO:00000447); feature: surface water layer (ENVO:00002042); material: "saline water (ENVO:00002010), including plankton (ENVO:xxxxxxxx)" | depth 5 m | reverse complement strand
CTGTTATTCCACCTAAATTGTGAAGACCACCTAAAAGTATTGGTTTGTAATTTATATTTAATTCTTTTTCTTTATTTGAAAGTTTTATTTTTTTATAAGCTAAATATGAATATGGGCTTATAAAATCAAAATAAAAATCAAAAGATTTAGTCATAAAATCTAAAGCTTTTTGCATAGAAAATTCTTATTATCCAATATGTTAACAAACCTAAGGGACCAATTAAGTAAGTGATGATAAGTGGTAAAATTAACAATATCTTGCTAATAGAAAATTTTTGAGAATCCTTAACTATCCAACCACCAGTAAATAGATTTATAGATATAAAATGTATCCAAAACATCATTAAAAATGTTTTATCTGAGAATAAGCCTGAAATATATTCAATACCGAGATATAAATTGAAATTATCGTAAAATGTAAAAGAATTCAAATATGCCTTATATAATATAAAAATATAGGCTCCACTAAGAATTAAAATAGGAAAAATTGAGGTCACAAAATATCTACAAAGATAAGACTGTGGAAAAAAAATTAATATCGTCCAAAAGGGTAGAACGCCTAAATTTACCCAATAATAAAGCATTTCAATTGAGAAAAAATTATAAATTTGTTCGATCATTTTAAAATATATTATATTAGATCTTGTGATGATTCCCATAAGAAATAAAAAAAAAACTCTTGAGATGACAGTTGAGGAAATGAGAAATTTTGCATTTAACTATGTTGAAAAATACGCTCCCTCAAAACAACAGCTTAAAACTTATCTATTAAAGAAATATTTAAAAACTTCAGTCCCAAATGTAAAAAAACAGGATGTCAACGATTTGATAGATATAGTTTTATCAGATTTAGAGAAAAACAAATTTATAAACGATAAATTCTATTCTGAAAGTAAAGCAAAAAGTATGATTCAAAGAGGCAACTCAATAAACAAAATTAGAAGTTATCTAATTGGCAAAGGTATTAAGGATGATTTCATAAAAGACACTGTAAATAAAATTCAAGATGAAAACTCAGATCAAGATTTTTTTTCAGCAATAAAAATTTGCAAAAAAAAAAGAATTGGGCCAGCTAGAACAGAAGACAATAGAAAAATTTTTTATAAAAAGGATATTTCAATATTAGCAAGAAATGGCTTTGATTTCGAAACTTCAAAAAAAGTAATGAACTTAGAAAAAAATGATTACTTAAAAATAATAAAATTACTTTAATTTTTTATCTTTTTCAATTTTCACCAGATGATCAATTTTATTTTTCAGATAATTTTTTACAAAAATAAATACCAATAAACCAAAAATTGAAACTGATACTAAAATTATAAGTATTATTCTTATTTGATCATCCATTATGAGATATTTTTACTTTTTAGAATTAAGCTTGGATTTTTAAAATCTTTTTTCCCATATAAAATTCTATTACCATCAAAATCAGAGACGCTACCACCAGAATGCTCTAAGATTGCGTGGCCTGCTGCAATATCCCATTCACAAGCTCTAGCTTCAGCGACATATCCATCATATTCTCCAGCGGCTATGACACAAAATTTTAAAGAGCTTTTCATACGTGTACATTTTTTTACATTTAAACTTTTATGAATTTTATTAATTTCTGGTTTAATGTTGTTAGAATAAGAAACAAATTTAATTTCATTTTTATTAAAACTATCAAAATCACCAAGTCTAATATTTTTTCCATCAATTAATTCAAATGCTAAGTTTTTTCCATAAGAAAAAAACATTCTATCTTTTGCTGGGGCATATATTAATCCTGCAACAGGCTCTCTATTTATTATTAAACCCGCATTAATTGTAAACTCATCAAGATTATTAATATAATCATAAGTTCCATCAATTGGATCAACTAACCAAAAATCTTTAAGATTATTCAAAGATTTATTTTCGGATGTTTCTTCAGAAATTATTGGTATATCCGGAGTTAATTTTTTTAAATTTTGAGATACAATTTTGTTTACCTCCAAGTCACCATTAGTTACTGGAGTATCATCAGATTTGATTTTTTTAATCAATCCTTTGTTTCTCAAACTTAAAGAAACTTTGCCAGCATCTAAAAAAGTATTGATTAAGTTTTCAACTATCTCTTTAATATTTAACTCAGTCATTTATTTTTTTTAATTCAATATTTTCGGCATGAATTACCTTTTTTCCTACATTTTCAAAATTAACTGTTACTTTGCCCTTAATTATTGACTGAACTTGTCCAATTCCCCAGTCTTTATTAGATGGATTGAAAACTTTGTCACCTGGTTCAAAATCATAAATCATTTAATTTAACTTATATTAGAAATAAGTATAAATACCATCAAATGAATAATGAAATAAATTCAATAGGATTAAATAAAAAACCCTCAGATACAACTGTTGTTGTTGCTATGTCGGGTGGAGTTGATTCATCAACGGTAGCTGGAATGATGAAAAAAGAAGGTTATAAAGTAATTGGTATAACTTTAAAACTTTATGATGATGGTAAGGATGTAAAAAATTCTAAACAATGTTGTTCTGGGCAAGATATTATGGACGCGAAAAGAGTAGCTCATAAATTAGGAATTGAACATAAAATTTTATATTATCAAAATAAATTTAGAGAGGGTGTAATAGATAATTTTATAGATAGCTATTTAAAAGGCGAGACCCCGATACCATGTGTACAATGTAATCAAACAGTAAAATTTAAAGATTTATTTGAAGTGTCAAAAGAATTAAGAGCAGATGCTATGATTACTGGTCATTATGTGAAAAGTGTAACCAAAAACAATGAAACCAATATGTACAGGGCCATTGACGAAAATAGGGATCAGAGTTATTTTTTATTTAACACGACTAAAGATCAGTTAAATTATTTAAGATTTCCATTAGGAGGAATGTTAAAAAATGAAACAAGAGAAATCGCAAAACAATTAGAACTAAACGTTGCTGATAAACCTGATAGCCAAGATATTTGTTTTGTTCCTAATGGAGACTATACCTCGGTCATTAAAAGATTTAGACCTGAGTCACATAAAAAAGGAAATATTAAAGATCTTAATGGTAAAGTTATAGGGGTTCATGATGGAATAGTGAATTTTACTATAGGTCAAAGAAAAGGAATAAAAATTTCCAACAAAGATCCATTATATGTAATTGAGATAAATCCAGACAAAAATGAAATTATTGTTGGGCCTAAAAATAAATTAGGGAAAAAGAAAATTTTTTTAAATAATTTGAACTTATTAGTTAATAAAAAAGAATTTGAAGAAGAAATTTTTGTTAAAGTAAGATCAACAGGCAAACTTTTAAATGCTTGTTTGGATTTTGAGAAAGAAGATAAAGCGGTGGTAAATTTGAAAAGTCTTGAAGATGGTATTTCACCAGGACAAGCTTGCGTATTTTATAAACAAGATAATTTTGGTTATAAAGTTTTAGGGGGAGGCTGGATTAAAAATTAATTTTTTTTCCACATAAAAAAAGTAAGTAAATAAAAAGTAATTACTCCGATGAAGTAATCCCATTCTAATGCATGTTTAAAAAATTTTAAGTTGAAACTGAAGAAGTCATCTCCGGGTAAGCTTATGATTGGGATACTTATCAATGCTACTATAATTAAGGTTGTTACTAAAATAATTTTCAAGTTAAGAAATTTTAAATTAATATGATCTCTTAATTTGTCTTTAAATGAATAAAAAGTAGCAACCAGATAAGCTTGTGCTACTATTTCAAAAATAATAAATGACAACATTATTATTCTTCTAAATAATTTATAAAAATTGTTATCAAATTTAATACCAAGAAATATTGAATGGATCGTTAAGGCAATAGCAGATGCAATACCAAAAAAAACAATTTTTTTTACAAATTTGTGTTCAGGCACAAATGATAGAATTATATTTTTGTTATAAAGCCAATATTTTATTAAAAGAAACGAGGTAAAAAACATTGCTGGTTTAAATACTAACCAAGATGGATAAGGTCTCGCAGTTCTACTTATTGATGCTCCCCCATCAATATAAGGAAAAGTACCATGTATAATGTCTTCCTGATTTGGAAATATTCCATGAAACTGAGTAATCAAAATTAAACAAGTATTAACAGCAACAAAAGGTACAATAAAAATCCATATACTTATGGATTTGACCTTATTTATTTGATCCATAAAGGCTTACTTCTTCTTATTTTTTTTTCTAGCTCGTCTTTTTTTTGAGCCCATTTTTCTTCGACCCCTATGTTTCTTCGGATAGCCCATTTTTTCCTTTAGTTATAATTTAATTGAAATTATGTCTGGGATATAGCATTGTCTTTTATAGTTATCAATTTTTTTTTATGTCTAAATCTTTAAAGACTTTTTTAAAACATACAGCAAAGGACTTCCATAATCAGTCAGTAAACCCTCCAGTGGTTAGAGCTTCAACAATTATTTTTAAGTCCATGAAAGATATTAGAAAGACACAAGCAAAGGCTAAAAAAAATCCAATAGGTGGCCATTATGATTATGGTCGTCAGGGAACATCTACAACATACATTTTACAAAAAATTTTAACTAAACTTGAAGAAAGTTATCATGTTTTCACAACACCCACTGGTTTTGGTGCCGTTTTTTTAGCAATATTTAGCGTCACAAGACCAGGTGACGAAATAATAGTCGCTGACCCCGTATATAGTCCAACAAGATTATTAACTGAAAAATTTTTAAAAGAATTTAATATTAAGACAATTTTTTATAACCCGAATGAATTAAAGACTTTAGAAAAAAATATAACAAAAAAAACAAAATTAATTTTTGTTGAAAACCCTGGAAGTAATACCTTTGACTTTCAAGATCTTGGAAAAATTCTTTCTATTGCAAAAAAAAATAAAATTTTGACCGCTATTGATAATACATGGGGTACCCCATACTATTTAAAACCGATAAAACTTGGTTTTGATATGTCAATCGTTTCAGCAACTAAATATTACTCAGGACATTCTGATGTGATGGGTGGAAGTTTAGCAGTCAATAAAAAAGTTTTTTCAAAAGTTTATAATGCTGAAAGAATTACTGGTTTGCGGTTAGGTCCAGACGATGCTTATTTGATAACCCGAGGACTACGAACTCTTGATGTAAGATTGGATCGTCATAGTGAAAATGCAAAAAAAGTTGCTACTTTTTTGTCTAAAAATAAAAAATTTAAATTGTTATATCCTTTTAAAAAAGATTCTGTAAATTTTAGAATGTGGAAAAAATATTATTCAGGTGCTTCTGGTCTTATGGGTCTGAAAATAAAATCAAAAAATATTAATTCAGTTAGGAAATTTGTAAATTCACTTCAACTTTTTGGATATGGGTACAGCTGGGGTGGTTTTGAAAGTCTAGCTTTGCATCAAGAGTTTAGAGAAACAGGAAATAGAAAGTTTCTAAAATTAGCAAAAGATGAACATCTTGTAAGACTTCACATAGGTCTTGAGGATCCAAAAGATCTTATAGCAGATATAAAACAAGCTTTAAAACATTTAAGATAATATTTTAATGACCTCAGATAGATTTATTACAAATAAAACAGCCTTGATAACGTTAGTCGCTGCAAGTTTAGTAGTTCTTATATCCTTAGGGGTTAGACAAACTTTTGGAATGTTTTTTATGGACTTTAAAGATGATTTAGGCATTTCACTAACTCAGTCTGGTCTTTCTATAGGTTTGCAAATGCTAATGTGGGGATTAACAGGACCTATTTTTGGAGCAATTGCTGATAAATATGGTGGGCATAAAGCAATATCGTTGGCTTTTTTATTTTTTATTGCTGGAGTTTATTTTTTATATGCAGGGCCGAACACAGGTATTTTTTTTCAAATTGATATGGGAATATTAATTGGAATAGGTTTAGGAGGAACTGCAATTAGTATTCCTATGTCAATAGTTGGAAAACATTTTCCACTGTCTAATAGAACTATCGCAATGAGTATTGTTACTGCTGTAGGGTCGTTTGGATACTTTATATCACCATTACTTACTGAGTTTTCACTAGCTCAAAATGGTTGGCAAAACACTTTCTTAGCATTTCTAGTTGCCTTAATGTTAGGCTTATTAGTCTCTTTTTTTGTGAGATCTCCCTCTTTAGAACAATCTATCGAAAAACAAAATAATCAAAGAGCAATGGATGCATTAAAAGAAGCTTTTTCGACAAAAAGTTATAATCTTTTAGTTTCAGGTTTTTTCGTTTGTGGTTTTCATATTACTTTAGTTGGAACTCATGTGCCAACCTATGTAATTGATAGAGGCTTAGAAAGTTGGACGGCAGCGGCAATCTTATCTTTAATAGGACTATTTAATATATTTGGTTCACTTTTAAGTGGTTATCTTTCGGCAAAAATGAGTAAAAAAATTATTTTAAGCACAATTTATACATTAAGAGGAATTTCAATAATATTATTTATTTTTTTACCAGCAAGTAATATCAATGCGTTTTTGTTTGGAGCTAGTTTTGGTTTTTTATGGCTATCAACGGTGCCTGCTACAAGTGGGATAGTTGCTCATATGTTTGGCACTAAATATTTAGGTTTATTGTATGGTTTAGTTTTTTTAAGCCACCAAATAGGATCTTTTTTTGGTGCATATTTAGGAGGACTTTTTCATGATCTGTATGGGTCATATGATTACGCATGGTATTTAGCTATTGCTTTATCAATTTTTGCTGCAATAATACACTTACCAATCAAGGAACAGCCTGTTCTAAGATTAAAGACAGAATAAATTGAATAATAAAAATCAACTTTCATACATTCATAATTCTGGAAAGCCTTATATAATTTATAAATCAAAAAAAGGTTTCGATTTATACACAAATTTTTCTAAAAAAATTGTACTAAATAAGAAAAATATTAATAAATTTCTTAATAAAAGAGATGTTTCAGGAAAATTTAAACAAACTGATCTTTTTATTGGATTTTTTGGGTATGAGATTTTAAATAATTTAATTGGAATAAAAATCCCAAAACAAAAAAACATTAATTTTCCTAAAGGTATTTTTTACAAACCTGAAAAAAAGATAAGTTTCACAAATAATTTAAAATACTCTAATAAAATATTAAGCAAATCAAACAAAAATTTTAAAATCAATATTAATGAAAAAATATACAATCAAATTTTTAAGAAATTTCAAAGAAAAATTAAAATTGGTGAAACCTATCAAATCAAAATTTGTACTAAATATAAAACAAAAGCCAAAATTGACCCCTTAGATTTTTTCTGCAAATTATCTAAAAGCAATCTTGCTCCAGAGGCTTTTTTAATTGTAGATAAAAATTTTTCCATAATTAGCTGCTCACCTGAAAATTTGATAACTAAAAAAGGGTCTCAAATTTCAACCAAGCCTATAGCAGGAACAGTTAAAAAAGACAAAAATATGAATAAAATAAAAGCTTTAAATTACTTTAGAAAAAATCTTAAAGAGACCAAAGAACACAATATGATTGTTGATATGGAAAGAAATGACTTATCACGAATATGTAAGGTTGGAACGGTAAAATTAAAAAAAGAAAAAGTTGTTGAGGAATATAAGGATCTTTACCACTATGTGAGTTTAATTAAAGGAACCTTAAAGAGGAATATTAAAAATATAGAAATTATTAAGGCAATGATGCCCGGAGGATCGGTTATTGGATGCCCAAAAATAAGTACTTTAAAACTATTAAATAATCAGGAAAAAGAGGATCGAAATATTTACACTGGTAGTTTTGGATATATAAAATTTAATGGAGATATGAGATTTAATATAATTATAAGATCAATTTTAAATTATAAAAATTTTTCTGAAATTTCAGTCGCATCAGGCGTAGTAATCGACAGCAATTCCAGACAAGAATTCAATGAGAATTATATTAAAGCAAAAGCCCTTATAGATTTATTTAGATGATATATGTAATTGATCATAATGACTCATTCACACACAATGTAGTTCATCAATTTTCTCAATTCGACAAAGTTGAATGTGATAACTATACTCACATTAAAAAAGATAAATTAAAAAACGCTTCCGTAATAGTTTTTTCTCCAGGACCAGGCAATCCAAAAGATTATCCAAAGACATCAAAAATTTATAAAGAATTCAAAGGAAAAAAGAAGATAATTGGTATATGTCTAGGTTTTCAACAAATATTATTTTGTGAAGGTGCTAAAATAGTAGAGCAAAAAAAAATTTATCATGGATTTCAATCTGTAGTAAAGGTTATTAGTAAAAAGTCTTTATTTAGAAAAAACCAAAAATTTAAAGTTGGGCGATACCATTCTTTAAAATTAAAAGAGCCTTTTAAAATTAAAGATTTTGAGATAACTATGAGATGTTTAAATACAAAGGTAGCTATGTCTTTTGAAAACGCTAAAAGTAAAATATATGGATTTCAATTTCACCCGGAGTCATTTTTAACAATCAATGGTAACTTACTTATTAAAAAAATCTTATCAGCTTAAAGATTTAGAAGAAACTAAATTTAAAGATTTATGGGGTGACCATGGCGTATTTACAACAATGTGGATTATGGGAAGTCCTCCAAAAATTTTGTTTTTTAAAGATCATATCAACAATTTGATACAATCCTTAAAAAAGTATGGAATAAAAAAAAAATTTATAAAAAATGATATTATAAAAGTAATAAATAAAAATTTAAGGAAAAAATTTAGATATAATCATTTGTTGCGAATTGCACTGAATAAAAAGTTAATTTCAATATCATTAAGAAAAAAATTAAGACCAAAAAAAGATTTTAATTTACAATTAGTAAAATTAAAACGTGAAAATCCAAAATACAAAAATCTAAAATATAAAAGAATTTTATCGTATTTATCTAAAATGGATAATTCTAAATCAGATATTGCATTAATTAACAAAAATCGAATTTTAGAAACAGGCACATCAAATCTATTGTTTATAGATAATGAAAAAGTATTTATGCCGAAAAAAGATTGTTATGAGGGTATCACTTATAAATTTTTAAAAACAAAGATAAAAAAAATATTGAGAAAAGATATCTTTATAAAAGATCTTAAAAAATACGATGAAATATTATTGGTAGGTTCTGGTAAAGGGGTAGCATCTGTTAAATCAATTAATGATATTGGGTGGAAAAGAAAAAATTTTAAACAATTTAAAAAAATTTTGAATTATCACAATTCTGCAGTTAAAAAATGTAGAAAATATATATTTTAAATAAATGTACGACCCAAACAATCCATGTTTATTTTGTAATATGAAACAAAGTAGTTTTGTTCACGAAAATGAATTGGCTTACGCAAGCTATGACTCTTATCCAGTTTCTAACCTCCATTGTTTAATAATTCCAAAAAGACATATTAAAGATTATTTTGATTTAACAAATGAAGAATTGCTGGCTTGTAATGAATTGACCAAAATTCTTAAAGATGAGATTTTAAAAAATGATGTTTCTGTTAAGGGATTTAATTTTGGGACGAATATTGGTAGAACTTCCGGACAATCTATCTTGCATTGTCATTTTCATCTAATTCCACGTAGAGAAGGAGACGTTGAGAATCCACAGGGTGGAGTGAGATCTGTTATTCCTTCTCAGCAACACTATAAAAGAAAAAAATAGCCTGTTATCAATGACAAATTGACCGGAGTTAAAGGTTGATCTATTTTTTTAAGTAGATTAGAAATTAAATTAATTGAAAATAATTTAACATAAGGCGGATATGTTACTAACAAACCCATTTTCTATTCTTGCTGATAGTATACCACCTTTAGCAATGCAAGGTTTTATAATTGCAATGTTGTTCTTAATTGCTGTTGGAACAATTATCCAAATGATACATCATAAAAATCTTACTTATTTTTTTAATAATGCGAAAAAAGCAAAATTGTCAGCTACAAGAGAAATAAGCTTAGCAGAAAAAACTTCTATCATAGCTAAAACAACAGTTGTTGATATTGGAACAACATCAGAATTAGGTTTTGGAAAAAGAAGACTTGCACATGTTCTTGGAATGTATGGAACAATTTTGTTTTGGCTATCTTCAGCGGTTTTAGTATTTAGTTACACTGGTGTTGATAAGCCAAATTCTGAAATATGGTCGATGTTATGGCACCTAGGAGCTATCTTGACTTGCATAGGTGGATATTGGTTTTGGTTTTTTTTAAGAGTTGATGTGTCCGCAGAAGCCCATCCTTGGTATAGAATCATTAAAGCTGATTTATTTGTGTTGGCTCTTTTAGCATGTGCTACTTTTGGGTTAGCTTGGTCATACACTCAGTTCAACAGTCAAACTGGAATTTCTTACTTATTTTTGTCGTTATTTATAATTTCTAATCTAATCTTGTTTGGAGGAGTATATTGGTCTAAATTTGCTCATATGTTCTATAAACCTGGTGCAGCAATACAAAAGAATTTAGCAGAAGCTGATGGATCTCGGGATAATCTTCCACCTCCTGCTGATGCCCCAGAACAATTTGGACTTGGAATAAAAAGAGAAGAGCCAAAACACTATTAATATGTTAATTAAAAAAGGAGAAAAATAAAAATTATGTCAACTTTTGTATACATGACCAGGTGTGATGGCTGCGGTCATTGCGTGGACATTTGCCCATCAGATATAATGCATATAGATGAAAATATTAGACGAGCTAAAAATATAGAACCAAATTTTTGTTGGGAATGTTATTCTTGTGTAAAGGCTTGTCCTAATCATGCAATTGATGTTAGGGGTTACGCAGATTTTGCTCCAATGGGTCATAGTGTAAGAGTTAGGAGAGAAGAGGAGAAAGGAACAATTTCCTGGAAAATAAAATTTAGAAATGGCACAGAGAAAAACTTTGTATCGCCAATAACTACAAAGCCCTGGGGAAAATTTATTCCAAAGCTTGCAGAAGGTGATAAACCTAACCAAGGAGAGATTAATTCTCAAAGACTTTATACTGAACCAGAGGGTTTAAATACAAATCAAGAACTACCATCCGTTCCAAAAGACTCCTTTAAAAAAGGAGTTTATTATTAATGGCAAAACACAAAACACATTACGAAGAATGTGACGTTCTAGTTGTTGGTGGAGGTATGGCTGGAACAGGAGCAACATTTGAGGCCAGGCATTGGGGTAGGGATCTAAAAATTGTGTGTGTTGAAAAAGCTAACATAGATAGAAGTGGAGCTGTTGCACAAGGGCTTTATGCGATCAATTGTTATATGGGAATGCAATGGGACGAGAACCA
>TARA_B100000963_G_scaffold263788_2_pt1 | contig 11187 bp, 9 predicted proteins | sample TARA_B100000963 | Tara Oceans TARA_B100000963 (sample SAMEA2622097) | marine metagenome | biome: marine biome (ENVO:00000447); feature: surface water layer (ENVO:00002042); material: "saline water (ENVO:00002010), including plankton (ENVO:xxxxxxxx)" | depth 5 m | reverse complement strand
TTAAAAACACTATTTTATTTTTTGTATTATTGTGATTAATAACAAATAAACTGTAAACTATGGAAGACTTAAAAGAAAAAGCTGATCAATATAAAGATCAATTAATGAGTAAAGCCGCATCAGTTAATCAAGATAGTGTTTTTTTTACTTTTAGTAGACCATATAGTGATTCAATAGACAATGGATCTTTATTTACAAGAACTACTGGTCTGTTTTATCAATTAATAGGAGCATTATTTTTGTTTTGGCCTTTTTATGTTCTTTATATTGATATTGACAATGGAATATTTGATTCATCTTTTAAAGGTGTAATGCAATGGTTATTTTATTTTATTGCTTTTACTATCTCTTGTTGGATAAGCTTCCAGATATTTTTTAGTCGAAAAGACAAATTTAAACATATGGATAGATCAAAAGGTTATGTTGCAACAACTATAGCTTCAAATTTTATTGCAACTTTGGGAGAGTCAGCTTCAGTATTTATTGCAATTATAGGTACTACAGTTTCTGTTTTAAGAATTTTTACTGACAACTCATTTGGGATTTTAGAATATTTTGGTTTATCTGGAACAGGTACGGCTATTGCAGACTTAGTAATTTTCCCGATAATTGCATTTTGTTTTTTACTGCTAACCAGATGGATTTCTGAGGCAATTATGTCTCGAGCAGATATTGCAAGAAATATAAAAAAGTAAGTATTTTATATGACTGTATTCACAAAAAATAAAATTATCTCGCTAATTGCGGTTCTAATGTTATTTATTTCTTGTTTTTTACCCTTGTCAAGTTACTCAATAAATATATTTGAATTGGCTAAAATTTCAAAACAATATCTTATTTTGATTTTACCATTAGTTGCTGTGATTTTGTTTTATTTGATTTACTTAGATTATTTAAAAATTGCTAGATGGCTTTTTGCAATTACACTTCTTCCTTTTTTTGTATCAATGCTTTATTTAATGATTATGGTTGATATAAATATTGAGATGTTTAGTATGATTGGATCAGGTACTTATTTAATTATATTGTCTTTAGTTATAGGAATTAAATATTCAAAATCTGACGATACTAAAATCTTAAATCATGAAGCTTAATAGAACATAATAACAGAATTTTAATAATAAATAATTTTTCTTTCATATAATATTTACTTCAGGTTCAATTTTAATGTCATAGTTTTCTTTTACTTTGATTTGAACTTTTTCAGCTATTTTTAATATATCTTTTCCTGAAGCTTTTCCATAATTAACTATAACTAATGCTTGTTCTTTGTGTATGCCAACATCCCCTTTTCTATAGCCTTTGAGTCCAATATTTTCAATTAACCAACCAGCAGGAATTTTTATTTTATTTTCTGAAATGACATAGTGAACTATATTTGGAAATTTTTTTTTCAATTTTAAAAATTTATCTTTTTCTAAAACAGGATTTTTAAAAAAACTTCCACAATTTCCAAGAATTTGTGGATTGGGTAGTTTTTTAGATCTAATATTTGTTACAGCTTTTGCAATATTTTTTGGAGAAGGAGAAAGTTTTAGAATTTGTAATTCTGACGCAATATCCCCATAGCTAATGTTATTAATTGGTTCTTTTACTAGATTAAAAACAACTTTTGTAATTATTATTTTATTTTTTAGCTCTTTTTTGAAAATAGAATCTCTATACTTAAAGTTACATTCTTTGTTTTGAAAAATGTATTCCGATTTGTTTTGTATATCAAAAGCATAAACTCTAACAATACTGTCTTTAACTTCCATTCCGTATGCACCTATATTTTGTACGGGACTAGCGCCAACAGAACCGGGTATTAGAGCTAAATTTTCAATTCCTGAAAGATTTCTTTCTACGCTCCAATTCACAAATTTATTCCAATCTACTCCGGCACCCACTTCAACATTAACATTTCTGTTATCCTCTTTTATTATTTTAATACCAATTATATTATTTTTTAGAATTAAACCGTCATAATCGCTAGTAAATAAAATGTTAGATCCGCCGCCCAAAACAATTGATTTATTTTTGTGATAAATAGAGGATTCTAATATCTTTTTGAGTTCTTTAGTATTTTTAAACTCTGAAAAAAACTTACATTTAATGTCTATTTTAAATGTATTGTAATCTTTAATAGATATGTTTTCTTTAAACATTTATATTGTATTTGAATCTATTTCAATTATTCCCTTATTGATACATTTAATTGTTCTAGCTTTATGTTTTTTGATTATTAGATAGTCATGAGTAGCAATTAAAACTGTAGTTCCATTTAAGCTTATCTCTTTCAGAAGCTTTATAATTTTATCAGATTTTTCAGGATCAAGATTACCAGTAGGCTCGTCAGCTAGAATTATTTGAGGATTATTTAGTAATGCTCTTGCAATAGCAGCTCTTTGCTGTTCTCCTCCAGAGAGCTCGTATGGCATTTTATCTTTAATATTATTTAAATTAACACTTTCTAAAACTTCTGATATTCTGTTTTTAATTTTTTCTTTTTCTCTCCAGCCAGTTGCTTTTAAAACAAATTTCAAGTTCTCAAATATTGAACGATCAGTCAATAATTGAAAATCTTGAAATACAATACCTAATTTTCTCCTAAATTTCGCAATTTGTTTGCGCTTGATGTTTTTTAAGTCTGTATCAGCAATAATCATTTTCCCACTGGATATTTTAATTTCAGCATAAAGTGATTTAAGTAGAGAGCTTTTTCCACTACCCGTATCTCCAATTAGATAAACGAATTCTCCCTTGCTAATATTAAGATTTAGTTTTTCAAAAACCCTTTGATGCTTTTGATCTATATCTGCTTTTTGAATTTCTATAACATTAGTATTCATTTTTTTCTTAAGTATTTATATATTTTGCCATAAGGCATTTTTTGTAAGATGTCGGTTATTTCATTTTTATATTTGATTAAATTACTTTTTTCTAATCCTTTATTAATTTGACTTAATCTAAAATATGCAATTAAAGTCATGTTACTATCTCTTATTTGTACAAAGTCAGGTATTTTTGTTGTACCTTTTATTTTTAAAATATAAAGCATTAAGCAAATTAAAATATTTATTATATTACTGATGCAATTTGCAACTAATATTTGTTAAAGCTTTCTGTTCACAACTTTAAGAGTAACTTTAAATATATAGTTTTTTTATTTTTAATTTTATTTCATTATAAGACTGGTATGAAAGGTTATTTATTTTTATTTTTTGTTGCATGTTTTGTGCCCAAACTTGTTTTTTCACAAACTCAAAATAATGTAGAGGCTGCAATATCTTTGTATGAAAATAAAAAATATAGCGCTGCACAATCAATTCTTTCTGAACTGCAGGCTAATCAAATAACAGAAGAGACGATGTATCTTCGTGCTAGATGTTCCAAAGAGCTACTGTTGGAAGATGCACTAAAATTATATAAAGATTTAAATGAAAAATTTCCATATAATTTGTATCAAGATGAAGTTAATCAAGACATAGCTGATATTTACTATAGAAAAAAAGATTACACAAGAGCGATAAAATATTTGAAAAAGTTAAAATATTCTTCGGTTGAAAATACATTTAAACTAGCTTACTCAAATTTTAATATTGATTCTTTAGAAACAGCTAAATATTATTTTTCTAAAGTTAAGAATTTAGAAAGTAAATATAGTAAACCTGCAAAATATTATTATGCATACATTGCATATGAAACAAAATTATATAATTCAGCGTTGCAAAATTTTTTAATTTTAGAAAATGATAAAAAATTTGGTAAAATAGTTCCGTATTATATTTCTCAGATATATTTTTACAAAGAAGATTACCAAAATCTAATTGCTTATGCAAAACCACTATTAGATGACATAATACCACAAAGAAAGGAAGAGATTTTTAGATTATTGGGAGAAGCGTATTATAGAACTGGGGATTATAAAAATGCAATATCTTTTTTTCAAAAAACACAAGCTGAAAATAATAGTATAGATCCTATGTTGTCATTTATGCTAGGGTACTCTTATTATAATACAGGTCAATATGAATATGCTATTTTAAATCTTGAAAATGTTTCAAATGTGTCAGACAGTATTTTACAATTTTCATATTACTATTTGGGAGCAAGTTATATTGAATTTGAATATTACACTTATGCACTAAATGCATTTAAAAAATCAATAACTTATGAAAATAATCAAACTTTAAAAGAAGAGGCTTGGTTTAATTATGCAAAATTATCGTATCAACTCGATTTACCTTTTGATAATACATTTAATGTTTTTAGAACTTTTTTAAAGTCTTTCGATAACTCAAAAAATACAGCTTATATTGAATCTTTAATGATTAAAATGTTTGAATCAACGAATATGCACTTTGATGTTTATGAAAAGTTAATTAATTTAGATACACTAGGCGAGGAACAACAAAAGTCATTACAAAGAGCTTCATTTTACTTAGCTATTGATGAGTACAATAATCAAGATTTTAAAAAGGCAATTTTATACTTTAATCAATCTATTCAATATCCTATAAATGAAACATATACTTTTTTAAGTAAATTCTGGATATCAGATTGTCTTTATAATTTATCAAATTTTTCTGATGCAATTGAGTCTTACAATAGCCTTTCAACAATATCAAGTCCAGATTTATCAAGTTTTCAGACTTTAAAAAAATACAATTTAGCATATGCCTATTATAAATCAAAAGATTATCAAAATAGTGTAAAATGGTACAGATCTTTCTTAAAATTTTCTAGTGATAGCCTAAAGATCAATGATGCCTTATTAAGATTAGCTGATAGTTATTTTATGCTTAAAAATTATGATTTAGCATTTAGATATTATCAAAAATCTTTAGCTTACAATCTCTTTGATGTTGATTATGCGCTGTATCAGTCTTCAATTTCCGCTCGACTGTTTAATGATAATACCATACAATTAAATTGTTTAGTAGAAATTTTTGAAAAATATAAAAATTCAACATATTTTTTGTTAGCAGTCAAAGACTTAGCAAGTTATCATAAAAAAACATCAAATTTTGAAAATGCTAAAATATATTACAAAATATTAATTGATTCATCAACAAATGTTGATTGGCTTGCTGACTCATACTTAAACATTGGTAACATGTATATGCAAGCTGATAGTATTGATAAAGCAATCAATCAATTTCTGATTGTGGTACATAATTATTCCAAAACAAAGTATTTTAAACAAGCTCTATCGTCTTTACAATTTGCTTATTCAAGTATAAATAGAATTGATGATTATATTTATTTGGTAGAAACCTTACCTGAGTATAACATAACAGTATCAGAACAAGATTCTTTGTTGTATAATTCGGCTTATATGAAATATGTTCAAAAAGATTATTTTTTAGCTAAATCATCATTTAAAAAATACTTAAATCGCTTTGAAAAAGGAATATTTCATGAGAAAGCGCTCTATTATGCTGCAGTAAGTTCAAACAATATTAACGACACCTTAGATGCTATTTACTATTACAAAAAGCTAATGTTATTTGAGCCCTCTGAAAATCATAAGAAAAAAGCACTAGTTTTTTTAGCAAGATATTATTACCAAAAAGATGATTATGAAATGTCTAATAGCTTTTATGAACAATTACAAAAAATTATTTTTTCTAGTTCATTAAATAGAGAAGTTGTAGCTAGACTTATGATAGGATATGAAAATATTGATGTATCTAAATCTTCTTTATTTGCCGAGCAAGTTATTGATTTGGAAAAAGTTGATGATTTTTTAATTAGTAAGGCTTATTTAATTATTGCCAGAGATGAACTTAAATCTGGTAATTATGCAAAATCAAAAAGTACCTTTTCAAAATTAATATCTTACCAAATAGTTGATCATTGCTGTGAAGCAATGTATCATCTTTCATATTTTGCCTACCTAGATGATAGTCTAAAATTGGCAGAGGAATTAATATTTGATCTAGTGAAAAATTATTCAAATAAGTATTACATAGCAAAGAGTTTTATTTTGCTCGCAGATATTTACATAGATATGAACAAAACATTTCAAGCTAAAGCAACTCTGGAAAGTGTAATTGAAAATTATAATGGCACTGATTTAACAGATTTAGCAATTAAAAAGTTAGAATCTATTATCGAAAAAGAAAAGAATGAAGTTCTTGAGCTTAAAAAGGACCAAGCTTTTATTGAGATATTTGAAGATGATTATGATTATGAAGTTCAAAGAATAGATGAAAATTATATTGTAAAAGATATTAAATCGGACACAATTAATAAAAATATTGATAAAATTAATTTAAATAATATTGAAAATGAATTTGATTAGGGTCTTATTTTTTATTTTATTCACAGCATACTCAATTTTTGGCCAGGACATAAAAACTACAGAAATCAAGATTTTTGAGGAATTTACTCCTTCAATAATTGATGCAACAAAAATAAATGATAGAGCTACATACAATGACTCATCTTCTAATGAAAGAGTACAACAATATGATTTTTTTGAGTTTAACTTAAGATCTAATTTCAAAACAAAAATATTAGCTCCAGCAAAAATTAAAGATCCTTTGTTAGATAAATTACATAATAACAGTGCTAGCTTTGGTTTAGGTAATTACTATAAAACACAAGCCGATATTATATATTGTTCTAATCGCTCTAAAAACAAAAGTTATGGTATTTATTTTAATCATTATGCTGATAAATACCTGCCTGCAAAAAATAGTAAGAATAGTTTTCATGGGTTTTATAAACAAATAACGTTATCTAATGTTTACAGAATAAATTTGATTTACGACAAAAGAACAGCTTTTTATGAAAATGAAAATGACTTATTTGATGAGTATTTTAGAAATAGATTTGCATTCACAAAATTATCACTAAATATTTTTTCAAATAAAAGTATGTCTAATCAAATAAGTCATAATACGAAGTTATCTATCTCAGATTTAAATGAATTTTCTGAAAATCACTTTCATGTCAGTTCCAACATAACTAATCTTTTTAAAAATCTACCATTAAAAATAAATACACGATTTGATTCCTATCTAAATTATAATAGTGAGCTGTCACCATTTATATCTACCTATATTAATTATTTTAATTTTTCGCCAAATTATGCTTTAGACAAATACAATATAATTTTAGGATTTGATCTTGCTGTAAAATCATCAGGGCAAAATTTTCATCTAATGCCAAACATTAAATTTTCTAAGGAACTAGTAAAAAATATTATTAAAATTGAGACAGGATTTTCGCAGTCTCATTACAAAAATAGTATACGATATATCTCGGAAATAAATCCATATATTCATACTTATGGTATGAATCAAAGTATTTATGCTAACTATGCGTTTGAACAAAACTTGAGTTTTACCAAAAGAGACAAGTTTTATTTTTCATTTAGAAATATTTTAAGTGACAATGATTTAATTAAAACCTCTATTAGTTACAGTATTGTAGATAACTTTTTACATTTTGTAAGAGTTGATAATTTATCTTACCAAAGATATAAGTCAGAATATATTGATTTAAGTGAATTTAATTTGGAATGTGAGTATAGGAAAAAGATAAATAATCTTTTAAGTTTAAATTTTAAATGTGATTTTTATAATTGGACTGAGGATGTTTTTAATACTTCTAATTTCAAATTTAATTTGCAAGTCCCTTTCAAATTGCAGCAAAAAATAAATATAACCCCATCTGTATCATTTTTTAGTAAAAAAAGATTTGCAACTATTTCTGCTAATCAAATAGCTGTGCCTTATGAAAATCAAAATATTCAGAAATTAGGTCCTTATTTGTACACAAATTTATTTTTTGAGTACAATTACTCAAAATGGCTTTCTGCATTTTTAAATATCCAAAACCTTACAAACAATAAAAATGAAACCTGGTTGGGTTATAAAGAACAAGGGATAAGTATGTTGTTTGGAATTAAAAGCTCCTTTTAGAAGTTATCAACTTTATGTTGAAAAAACAGTAATTTTTAAATAGTATTTTGATTTTATAAAAAGCAGTAAATTGTATTTTTGTTAAAAGTTAAAATTTTTTTATGAGTGAAGAAAATAAAAATTATAGCGCCGATAACATTCAGGTTCTTGAGGGACTAGAAGCTGTTAGAAAACGTCCTGCAATGTATATTGGTGATGTAGGTATAAAAGGTTTACACCATTTAGTATACGAAGTAGTAGATAACTCTATAGATGAGGCATTAGCTGGTCACTGTACACATATAGATTGTTTTATTAATGAGAATAATTCTATTACAGTAAAAGACAACGGTAGGGGTATTCCTGTAGGAATACACGAAAAGGAAGGCAAATCTGCATTGGAAGTTGTAATGACTGTTTTGCATGCTGGTGGTAAATTTGATAAAGGATCATACAAAGTTTCTGGTGGATTACATGGTGTTGGAGTATCTTGTGTAAATGCTTTATCTTCTAATTTAGATGTTAAAGTCTATAGAGATGGCAAAATCTATCAACAAGAATATTGCCTTGGTGTTCCAAAATATGATGTTAAAGAAATTGGATCTTCAACTGATACAGGAACTCATGTGACTTTTAAGCCTGACTCTAACATTTTTGAGGATACTGTTTATCATTTTGATATTTTAGTTGCTAGATTAAGAGAATTAGCTTTTTTAAACAAAGGAATCAATCTTTCAATAACTGACAAAAGAAGAAAAGAAGATAGTGGGGCTTTTGTCAAAGAATCTTTTTATTCTGAAGGAGGTTTAAAAGAATTTGTTACATTTTTAGATGCAACACGAGATTCAATTATGGATGGAGTTATTCATATTGATGGAGAAAAGGATGGTGTGCCTGTTGAAGTAGCCATGGTTTATAATAATTCCTATACCGAAAATATACATTCTTATGTCAATAATATTAATACGCATGAGGGCGGGACGCACCTATCCGGTTTTAGAAGAGGTTTAACAAGAACTTTAAAAAAATATGCTGACGAATCTGGATTACTTAAAAAAGTAAAGTTTGAAATTTCAGGAGATGATTTTAGAGAAGGTTTGACAGCGGTTATTTCAGTAAAGGTAATGGAACCGCAATTTGAAGGTCAGACTAAAACTAAGTTAGGAAATAAAGAGGTGACATCGGCTGTTTCTCAGTCTGTAAGTGATATGTTGACTTATTATCTTGAAGAAAATCCTGATCAAGCAAAAAGAATTGTTCAAAAAGTTATATTAGCTGCTACCGCAAGAAACGCAGCTAATAGAGCTAGAGAGATGGTGCAACGAAAAAGTGTTTTAACTGGTTCTGGATTGCCAGGTAAATTATCTGACTGTTCTGAGAAAGATCCAACAAAATGTGAAATTTTCTTAGTAGAGGGAGACTCAGCAGGTGGTACTGCCAAACAAGGAAGAGATAGGCACTTTCAGGCTATATTACCTTTAAGAGGAAAAATTTTAAATGTGGAAAAAGCAATGCAACACAAGGTTTTTGAGAATGAGGAAATAAAAAATATGTTTAAAGCACTTGGTGTTTCAATTGGTACAGATGAAGATTCCAGAGAATTAAATTTACAAAATTTACGATATCATAAGATTGTAATCATGACTGATGCGGATATTGATGGATCTCATATTGCTACTTTATTACTTACGTTCTTTTTTAGATTTTTAAAACCCCTTATTGAGAAAGGCTATGTATATATTGCAACACCACCTTTGTTTTTGTTAAAGAAAGGAAAAGATCAACGTTATTGTTGGGATATAAATCAACGTGACATGATGATTAATGAAATGAAAGGGGGGAAAGATGTAAATATAGCTATTCAAAGATATAAAGGCTTGGGAGAAATGAACGCTTCTCAATTGTGGGATACAACTTTAAACCCAGAACAAAGAACACTGAAACAAGTTACAGTTGATAATGCTGCAGAAGCTGACAGAGTTTTTTCAATGCTAATGGGAGATGAGGTGCCACCAAGAAGAGAATTTATTGAGGCTAATGCTAAGTATGCAAATATAGATGCCTAAAATTTATAACTTAAAAATAATATTATGAAAATTACAGTTGTTGGAGCTGGTGCTGTTGGAGCTAGTTGTGCAGAATATATAGCAATGAAAGATTTTGCATCTGAAGTTGTTTTGTTAGATATAAAAAAAGATTTTGCAGAGGGAAAAGCAATGGATTTAATGCAAACCGCTTCTTTAAATGGATTTGATACTAAAATCACAGGATCAACAAGTGATTATTCTAAAACAGCTGATAGTGATATTGCTATCATTACATCTGGTATTCCAAGAAAACCAGGTATGACAAGAGACGAGTTAATCGGCATAAATGCTGGAATAGTTAAAGATGTAACTGAAAATTTACTAAGTTATTCTCCAAACGTTATTTTGGTCATTGTTAGTAACCCTATGGATACTATGACTTATTTGGTTCACAAGATAACAAATTTGCCTAAAAACAGAATTATAGGAATGGGAGGCGCATTAGACTCTGCAAGATTTAAATACAGAATAGCAGAAGCGATGTCTTGTCCTTCTTCTGACGTAAATGCAATGGTTATAGGTGGTCATTCTGATAAGGGTATGTTGCCATTAACTAGACTAGCTACAAGAAATAGTATCAGAATATCAGAATATTTATCAATTGAAAAATTGGATGAAATTTCTGAGGCAACTAAGGTAGGTGGGGCCACATTAACTAAAATGTTAGGAACTTCTGCTTGGTACGCTCCTGGAGCAGCTGTAAGTAGTCTTGTTCATTCGATTGCATGTGATCAAAAAAAGATGTATCCATGTTCAGCTTTACTAAATGGAGAGTTTGGTTTATCAGACTTGTGCATTGGAGTGCCCGTAGTTTTGGGTAAAAATGGTATAGAAAAAATTGAAGAAATCAATTTAAATGAACATGAACTAGCAAAGCTGATATTGTCTGCAGAAGGAGTACAAGTCACCAATAAGTTGCTGGATAATTTAAATCTTTAATATTTTTGCAAATCAAGTTGGCTAAATCGTAAAACTTATTATTTTTGCAATCCAAAATTTAAACAATGAAAAAAGATTTACATCCCAAAGATTATAGGTTATGTGTATTTAAAGATATTTCTACTGATTATTCTATATTAACAAAATCATGTGTCGAAACAAAAGATACAATTAAATGGGAAGATGGTAAAGAATACCCTCTATTTAAAATGGAAATATCATCTGACTCACATCCGTTCTTTACTGGAAAAGCTAAGCTAATAGAT
>TARA_B100000963_G_scaffold359806_1_pt1 | contig 11188 bp, 12 predicted proteins | sample TARA_B100000963 | Tara Oceans TARA_B100000963 (sample SAMEA2622097) | marine metagenome | biome: marine biome (ENVO:00000447); feature: surface water layer (ENVO:00002042); material: "saline water (ENVO:00002010), including plankton (ENVO:xxxxxxxx)" | depth 5 m | reverse complement strand
GATATTAATCTAAGAATCAATCATTACGGAGCCACAGCCGGCAACGTAACAGTCAAAGTCACTTATATCTAAGCAAAGGCCAATATTTTTGGCTAAGTTAAGATAAATACAAGTAGACATACATCACACACTATTCCGGAACAGTGAAAAATATTAAACTCTCAGGGAGATAACAAATGGCAGATGTAAAGAATTTTGGTCTAAAAGGTATTTCCAATGACGTTCAATTAGGAAAAGGTGGAGGCCGATTTAAGTGGGTTAGTGCGAATGACAGATTCGAATTCACAGGGTCAAACGGTTCAACACTAAAGGCTATTAGAGCCGCCAATGTTGACGTCCAAGGAACATTACTTTCAGACGATATAACATCAAGTAGTGTAACGGTTAACGGTGACGCAGTCATTACAGGTGACTTAACTGTTAATGGTTCTACGACTACAGTCAGTTCAACAAATACAACCATTGCAGATTCTATATTAGAATTAGCAACAGGTACAACAGGTACTCCTTCCAACGACGTGGGTCTTGTCATCGAACGTGGTGATAGTGACAACGTATTTATTGGTTGGGACGAGTCTGCTGATAAAGTTAAAGTTGGTACAGGTTCTTTTACAGGATCTAGTTCAGGTGCTTTAACAATAGCAGTTGCAGATTTTGAAGCAAAAGTAATTACAGGTACAAGTTTAACAGACGGTACAGCAACTATTACTTCAGGTGCAGTAAGTGGTTTAACAACAATTGGTGCTAGTGGACTAGCAACAGTTGGTAGTTTAACAGACGGTACAGCAACCTTAAGTGGTGGTAGTTTAACTGGTATAGTAAACGTCACAGCAAGTGGTACAGTACAATTTGGTTCTATAAGCGATGGTTCAATTACAGTAACAGCATTTGTAGACGAAGACAATATGGCATCTAATAGTGCTACATTGATTCCTACACAGCAATCTGTAAAAGCATACGTTGACGCACAGTTGACAGCATCAGACCTAGACTTCCAAGGTGATTCAGGTGGAGCATTATCAATTGACTTAGATAGTGAAGCACTTGTTATCGCAGGTGGTACAGGTTTATCATCAGTAGGTGGTGATAATACAGTTACTTTGAACCTAGACAATACAGCAGTATCGGCTGGTTCATATGGTAATGCAACAGCAATACCTAATTTGACTATTGATGCACAAGGTCGTATAACAGCGGCAAGTACTTCAGCAATTTCTACAAGTTTCACATTAACTGGTGACAGTGGTTCAAACCAAACTGTCAACGGTGGTGATACACTTGATATTGCAGGTGGTACAAACATTTCAACTGTAGTTGGTGCAACTGACACTTTAACAGTAAACTTGGATGCTACTTTAAGTGGTATGACAGCAGGTACATTTAGTGGATCACTACAAGGTGGTACATTAACAGATGGGACTGCTTCTATCAATTCAGGTAGTGCAACAGGATTAGTAAACGTTACAGCATCAGGTGTTGTAAGTTTTGGAACTCTAACAGACTCAGGTGAGTCAATTGCAGTTACAAAATTCGTTGACGAAGGTGATGGTATTAGTAACAATGATAATGATACTACAATACCAACATCAGCGGCAGTTAAAGACTATGTTGATAACAACGCAGGTGACGGGCAACTATTAAGAGCAAGTTTCACAGCAAACAGCAGTGACTCTACTTTTAATATTGGTACAGTACCTAACGTTACAGGAAGAACTTATTACGCAAGTAGAGTAATTCTTGATGTTACAACAGCACTATCAGGTGGTTCAGTAGATGGCATGTTAGTTAAAGATAACGCAGGTAGTGGTAATACACTAGCGGCGGCTACTGCAAATGACATTGCGATTGGAACTTATGTTATAGACTTACCTTATGCTTCAGCATTGACAAAAAATGCGGCTATTAGAGTACAATTTGTACAATCTAATGGTTCTACAGCGGCTACACCAACAGGTGGGGTTGTTGTCGGTGCAGTTGAATATAAGTACGTCTAATAGTTAATTAGACCTTACATAATAACTTGGAAAAGCGGCTTCGGTCGCTTTTCTTTTGACTTGACATTGTACAAAAATGAGTATATAATATGAGCATGAAAGAAAAGATAATACTAACAGACTGCGATGGTGTGGTTCTAGATTGGGAATTTGCGTTCTATAATTGGATGGAACACAGAGGACATGAACCAGTAGAGGATCATCGTTTAATTTATAGCATCAGAGAAAAGTTTAATTTAAAAAACGACACAACTGGTGATCAAGTAATTAAAAATTTTAATGAAAGTGCGGCAATAGGATTTTTGCCACCTTTAAGAGATGCACAATATTTTGTTAAAAAATTACATGAGCAACATCAATATCAATTTATAGCAATTACAAGTCTTAGTCTAGACAAGTATGCACAAGAACTTAGAAATAAAAATCTTAATAAGTTATTTGGTGAAGATTGTTTTAAAGAAGTAATTTGTTTAGATACTGGTGCTGATAAAGACGAAATACTTTTAGAGTATGGTAAAAAGTACCCAGGTGCTTTTTGGATTGAAGACAAACCTCAAAATGTCAATTGGGGCATAGATGCCGGACTAAATGGAGTCTTAATAGAACATGGACATAACATGGATTATACTGGTCATGCAAATGTCTGTAAAAATTGGGAAGAAGTTTACAAATTAATTACTGGTAAATAGGTTGACACCTACCCTGTATTTTGCTATAATATATACATAATTTAGCAAAAACAGACGGTAGGAGGTCTTTATGCAAAACTTAAACACAACAAATCAAAGCAAAGACAAGATCACATCATGCCCAGGTATGTGGATTGGTTCTTTTACTTGCTACAACACAAACGATGATGATGGCAAATCAGTAAATATCCAACTTACCGGTTTAGAAGAAATGTGGTATGGACACGAAGAGAACATTAATCATCCTGAAGGTTCAGAATACCCTGAGAGTATAAATGTTCCTCATTTGAAGTTAATGAGAGAAAGAGTTTTTGATAGTGTTTTAGAAAGAACTGGCATTGATGTTAGAAAATTTGATAGCATTATACATGCTTTAACATCTCCTGCTAAAAATCCAGATGGTACATTAATTGAAGATGTGTATAGCAAGAGAATTATAAGAAACGTACAACCACAAGATGGTGTATTTTCAGAATTTGCCTTAGAAGGATTGGAGAACTTTTAATGAATATTAAGAAAGCAAAAACAGGTAAGTGGTTCGAGGATCAATATAATCTCAAAGACTTACTGGCACTTTCTGTAGCAGTCAATAGAATCAATGATGGCTATATCAAAAAAGATGCAAACATCGAAATTGACGACAACGATGTGCAAGTAAAGTTACCTAATCTTTTTATTATTAACAATCATCTTAAAATAGAAAAGTTCAAAACAACTGCGATTAAGAATACACTTGAAACTTACTATGATGACGTAGAAGTTTTAGAAAGCGATTCAGAAGATGTTGATCATATGATTAGATACTTCAAAGGTCTTAGTCTTAAAGCAATCAAAAGAAATATTAGTGATTTTGAAAAGAACATACTTAGTATCATTAAAAAGGACTATGTTCAATATAAAGACATTGGTATAATTGCTAGTTTACCTAGTGTGTTTGCTAACGGACAAAAGCAACGAGCATTTAACAAGTATGAAAAACAACTTGCTAAAAGCAGTAATCATGTAGGTACATTACATGAACGTGATTCTTTTGAAGTAGAAATAATACATAAGAAATACATTTGGAGAAGTAGCAGTTATCTTTATGTTGCTAAAGAGGACAACACTAACTTGGTTAAGTTCTTTTCTTCTCTAGGTGATGTAAATGTAGGTGACACAATAAAAATTACTGCCTATGTGAAAGACCATACTAAAGGTAAAATATCAGGTGGTAATGAAACTTACTTTAACAGAGTTAAGATTTCTTAAGAGTCGCAATCAAATAAATCATTATTCTTTGCATATGGTCCGGTTCTTTAGTTAGGTCCGGACAACTATGCCAACCTTTACTACTTCTTGGTAAAATATATGCTCTATTAGGAACATAGGGCATTTGGTGTCCCATTTTAACCAATGTACTATCCTCCCCAAATGTTGGATCTAATCCTTCATCAATTGCTTGATCATATGCACAATCAACCTCCCAAAACATTGTGCCTGTATGAGCAAATTCATCATCCATTGCTAATGAATGCTGGACTGTATAATAATAAGATGGGTGGTCAACGTGGACATCGTGTACAGAATTTTTATTTGTATCCATCCACATAAAAGGTTGGTTTACATTTACATTGGAGGACATATTCATTACATTACCTATTGCATCTAAAACCTCTTGACTTCTGTAAACGTATTCAGTAGCAATTCTTAATGCTTCTTGTTGTTCATTTGGTCCTATGTGATATCCGTGCCTGCCTGGTAACTCTTCGTTTTGCCATTCATTTGGAACACATTGTTGAACTTTTTGATAAAGTTCTGGGTGCATAAAGTTTTCTATGTCCATTACATGTAACTTTTCAGAATTCACAGGAGGCGTATTTATTATTCTATCTACGGTCCATTGCGTGTATTCTGTTGACATACATATATTTATTAAAAAGATAAATATAGTTAAGTCCTAATAGGATTTGACTACATGTTTACATGTAGACTAGCAAATTGCTAGACAAGTACATATTGGAGAGACGTAACTAATGGCAGTCATTTTAAATGCCAAAGGTACCTCGCAAAGCAATTTTAGAATTGGAAAACGCGGTTCTAGAATTTATGGGACGTCTGACGCACCTAGTGATGTCAGTAATATCTCAACAGGTGATCTTTGGTTTGATTCAAGCAACACATTATTAAAAATTGCAACTGTATCCGGTGGAGAAGTAACATGGAACATGTTAGATGCTGGAACTGTTGACGGTATTAATAGTACTGCATTTGCCAGAGTTGATCAATCTCCAACATTCAGTTCAGATGTAATTATATCAGGTAATCTAACTGTAAGTGGTTCAACTACCACAGTCAATACACAAGAACTTAATATTGCTGATAATGAAATAGTATTAAATAGTGATCTACCAGCAAACCAACCCGCAACAGCAAATGCCGGCATTCTTATTAATAGAGGTAACGAAAGTAATGTACACATACGTTGGGATGAAGGCGAAGGTGAATGGACGGTAAATGGAGAAACATTTAGTGCTGGTTCATTTGTAGGAAATTTAAGTGGTAATGTAACAGGAAGTATAGCACCAAATGGTTCGCCAAATGTTATCAGAGCAAACACTTTTATTGTTACAGGTGCTACAGCAACAGCCAAGTTTGGTGATAATGCAAAAGCAAATTTTGGTGCAAGTGATGACTTACAAATATATCACAATGGCAATAACAGTTTCATTGACGATGCTGGTACTGGTTCTTTATTCATAAGATCAGGTACAACATACTTTCAAAATTTAGCAGGTACAAAAACTAGTATTCAAACAAATTCAGGTGGTGCTCAACAATTTTTCCACAATAATAGTGTTAAGTTAGCAACAAGTTCAACAGGAATATCTGTAACAGGTACAGTTAATATTAATAGTGCATACAGTTTTCCAACAGCAGATGGTACATCTGGACAAGTTTTAAGAACAGATGGTAGTGGTGCTATTACATTTGGTGGTATTCCAGCAGGTGGCAGTAATACACATGTTCAATTTAATGATGCTGGTAGTTTAAATGGTGAGTCTAGTTTTGTATATAATAAAACAGATGATAAACTTACTGTTAAAAATTTACACATAACAGGTGTATTAAGTAGAGTACAAGATTACGGTGCAATTACACAATCTGCAAGTTCAGATGAAACATTTGATTATGGTTCAGTTACAGGTGATGATAGAAGACCTACATCACATGATAGTTATACCGTGGCTGAAGCAAATGCTTTATCAGGATTACAAGCAGGTGACATGATATTTGTTAGCAATGAAACCGGTGGAGCCACAATGGCATTCTTTGATGGCACTAACTGGAGAAGAACACAAGACAGGGCAGTCATAAGTTAGTAGGAGAAACAAATGGCAGATGAAATAGAAAAGAAAGTAGTACAGATAGAACTAGAAGTCGATACAAAAACAGTAGACAGCAGTAAGAATCCATGGCAGAAGTGGATCTTTCTAGCACAGGCAGTCGATGCCTGGAGAATATTCCCAAGAGCATTTTTGAGTGTTTATATATTCTTGCTATACTATTCAACTATTTGGTTTATGGGACTAGAAAATCCTAGTCTAGAACAAAGTGGTTTGATAAGTATTATTGTTGGTGCTGGTGCGGCCTGGTTTGGTCTGTATGCTGGTACAAGTAAGAAACCAAAAGAGTAATTATGGTAGATAAAGTAAGAAAGCATTTTGTAAGATTAGTATGTGAGAAAGAAATATCACGTGATGATATTGTAGATTTCTTTGACATTGTGCAAAGTGTTGTTCCTACCAAAGTATTTCAATCATATGATGGTAATGGAAACAAAGTTAAAGCAGAAGTTGTTCATTATGAATCAGATGATGTAGAGGTGTATGAGGTATTAACTGAAGAAGATATATCCGCATCTGAAGGTACTAAAATTGCTGAAATACTTGCAGAAGAATTAAATGTGGTCGATTGGGACTTTGAGGCCAGTACTGAATATTAGTACTTGACCACATTCTTTTTTTATAGTACAATCACTTTGATAATTAATAATATACACACAGGATTAATATGGCATTCAATAAAACATTCAATCAAGAAGAAGTCGCAAGACTTAAAAAACTAGTTCAAGAAGGAGACCAAGTCCTTTATGAAGTAGAATCACTCCAAGTAGGTTTAAGAGAAACTGTTAAAGCAATAGCAGAAGAAATGGATATTAAACCTGCAGTCCTTATGAAAGCAGTTAAGGTTGCTCATAAGGCATCATTTACCGACGAAACAGATAAGTTTGACGCACTAGAAACAATACTAGCCGCGGTCGGTAAAGATCATTTATAAACAGGACCAATAAAAACAAAATAGGTTGACAACTAATGTCAATCTGTTATACTACTATTATGAGTCTGACTACAGAAAAAGTACATCTATTTGACATGCAATGGACCGATGATGGAGATTATGAGCATATCTTTGAACAGAGGTTACATGACTGCATGGCGCCTTTCTTTAGTTATGAGTATGCTACATTTACAAAAGAAATAGACTTTACAGGCTCTTATCAACCTACTGCAAGTATATACGCACAATTTGTTTGTGTAGCAGATAAAATACAATTTATGTTAAAATATTCGGATAAAATAAATGAGTTACGTTGATGCAGTCTTTGAACAAAACAAAGGCATAGTCAGAGTTGTCGAACGTACTAAACAAGGTGATCGCAAGATTATTGATCATCCTATGCGATACTACTTCTATGTAGATGATCCTAAAGGTAAGCAACATAGTGTATATGGAGATCCTGTTAGCAAGATAACAGCAAACAACTGGAAGGACTTTAAACGTAATGTTGCATTATATCAAAACAAACAAACATATGAAAGCGATCTTAAGCCTGTAAATAGAGTATTAGCAGAGCAATACTTAGGAGAAGATGCTCCAGACTTACACAAATGCTTTTTTGATATTGAGGTTGACTTTGATCCTGAAAGAGGATATTCAGATCCTAAAGATGCTTTTATGCCAATTACAAGTATAAGTGTTTATTTAGATTGGATAGGTAAAATTGTATGTTTAGCAGTTCCTCCTAGAACTTTGCAATGGAGTCAAGCACAAAAGATAGCAGACAAAGTAGGCGATACAATACTTTTCAAAGACGAAGCAGGTATGCTAGATGCTTTCTTAACACTTATAGATGATGCAGATATACTTAGTGGTTGGAACAGCGAAGGATATGATATTCCTTATACTGTAAATAGAATTATCAAAGTGCTAGGCAAAAGTGAAACAAGACGTTTATGTTTGTTAGACAAAAATGTTATTAAGAGAGAATATATAAGTCATGGTAGAGAAACAATAACATATGATCTAGTAGGCCGTGTACACTTAGACTATTTGCAACTTTATAGAAAATACAATTATGAAGAACGCCATAGTTATAGACTAGACTACATAGGAGAGATGGAAGTAGGTGAGAAGAAGGTTGTGTATGATGGTAGTTTAGATCGATTATATAATCATGACTTTGAATTGTTCTTAGAATATAACATACAAGACACAATGCTACTTAAGAAGATTGATGACAAATTACAGTTTATTAGTTTAGCAAGTGAGATAGCACATCAGAATACAGTATTGTTGCCAGTAACAATGGGTGCGGTACAAACAATTGACCAAGCAATAATCAATGAAGCACACAGGAGAGGATTCGTAGTTCCTGATAGAAATAGAACTAAAGAGTCAGACAACCCTTGGGGGCATACAGTAGCAGGTGCCTATGTGGCATTTCCTAAAAAAGGAATGCATGAGTGGATAGGAAGTATGGACTTAAACAGTCTGTATCCTAGTGTAATTAGAGCACTTAACATGGCACCTGAAACTATTGTTGGACAACTAAGACAAGAATACACAGACAAAGAAATAACAGAAAAAATGCAAATAGAGAAAAAGTCATTTGCAGATGCTTGGTTAGGCAAGTTTGGTAGTAATGAATATGAAATGGTTATGGCCAAAGATATTGATAAGCCACTTATATTAGATTTAGAAGACAAAAGAGAAATAAACGTTAAGGGTGCAGACATTTATAATATGTTGTTTAACAGTGATGAGCCTTGGTGTATTAGTGCAAATGGTACAATATTTAGAACTGATGTACAAGGTATTATTCCAGGACTATTAGAAAAGTGGTATGCTGAAAGACAAGAACTACAAGCAAATAAAAAGAATGCAACTGATCCAGAAGATATAGCATTTTGGGATAAAAGACAATTAGTTAGAAAAATTTTACTTAACAGTACATATGGTGCTATTTGTAATCCAGGCAGTAGATTCTTTGATCACAGGATAGGACAAAGCACAACACTCACAGGTCGTGCTATTACTAAGCACATGGGAGCAGAGACAAACCGTTTGTTTACTGGAAACTATGATCATGTAGGAGATACTATTGTATATGGTGATACAGACTCTGTATATTTTACTGCTGATAAAATAAGCAAAGACCAAGATGTAACATTAGATATGGATAAAGCAATTACACTTTATGATAACATATCAGATCAAGTTAGTGATACATTTCCTGCATTTGCAAAGAATTCTTTTAATGTGCCAACAAGCATAGGAAAAGTATTAAAGGCAGGTAGAGAAGTTGTAGGTAGAGCAGGAATCTTTATTACTAAAAAAAGATATGCAATCAACTGTTTAGACATAGAAGGCTATCAACCAGAAGGCGGCAAACTAAAAGTAATGGGTCTTGATCTCAAAAGATCAGATACGCCTGAGTTTGTACAAGACTTCTTAAGTGATATATTAGGGCAAACACTAAACGGCGATGGTGAATCAAGTGTGTTAGCAAATGTTAGAGAGTTTAAGAAAGAATTTAAAGCAATGGAACCTTGGTTAAAAGGTATGCCTAAACGTGTTAATAACTTAACATACTACACAGAAGCATATAACAAAGCCTTTAAAATGGCAAACAATAATAGTCTATATAGGCTAGAAAGAATGAAAGAAGAGAATACTAAGGTAATGATACCTGGACATGTAAGAGCAAGTATAAATTGGAACAACATGCTCAAAGCAAACAGTGATCAATACAGTATGCAAATCACTGATGGTATGAAAGTGATCGTGTGTAGGCTGAAATCCAATGCTATGGGTTATACAAGCATAGCATATCCTACAGATGAAATGCATATACCAGATTGGTTTAAACAACTGCCCTTTGATGAAGATGCTATGGAGAAAGCAGTTGTAGATAAGAAAGTAGAAAACTTATTGAATGTACTTAAATGGGATTTGTCAGCGACAGATACTACAAATACATTTCATAGTTTATTTGAATTTGATGAATAATATGGTCGTTAGGTATCAAACGGCCAGGATTTTAAAACTTTTTAGGTTAAAAGACCTAAATAATAACTTTAATATAGAGGTGACAAAATATGATAAAAGATATTTTTAAAGACATACTAAGGCATACTCACGCCTTAGGTTTTATTGAAATGGTTAAGATAAGCGGTACTGCTGAGAGTACAACTATTGAGGCCATGGATGCAGACAAGACTGTTATATTACAAGGTAAACTACATAATCCAGTAGCAGACTTTGTAGATCATACAGTTGGTCTTAGCAGAATGAGTGTACTACATGGTTACTTACAGTTTCCTGGATTTACAAGTGAAGACGGTAATGTAGAAGTAGTTACACAGGCCCGTAATGGCGTAGACATTCCTGTAGAAATAAGTTTTTCAAGTGCTGAAGGACATTCAGGTAGTTATAGATTTATGTTAGCAGATGTAATTAATCAGCAACTAAAGTCTGTGACAATGAAAGACATTCCATGGGACGTAACTATTGTGCCTACACAAAAGAACTTAAAGGATATTAACAACTTTAACGGCATACTAGGTGGGTTCGAACCTGTCTTCTCCCCAACTACTGAAAGTGGAGCATTGTACTTTCATATAGGTGAAGGTGCTGGAGATAAAGTAAAGTTACCTATTAACAATAATGTTGATGGCGAACTATCAGGTAATTGGAAATGGGAAACAGACAAAACATTAAGTATTCTTAGATTAAGCGATAGTGCTAATTGTACAGTTAGTTTTGCAAATGCAGGTGCTATGCAAATTGTTATAGATAGTGGCTTAGGTGAATACACATATATACTACCTGCTAAGAGTTAAACATGACAGAAGACTTAGGAAAGAAGCACCAGGATTGGGCAGTTTACCTGCCTGCTATTAGTGGCTTCTATGTAACACAACTACAAAAAATGCATGCCAATCCAGATGAATGGAGATGTCCTGAAGGTTTTGAAAAGGGCACAGAAGGTATGAATTTCTTAGATCCAGAGAATAGTTATTATCACTATCCATGGGGACTATATTCAGGTGGTCACGCACACTTAGATCCTGTAAAAAGCGACGAACGTGAGCCAATGATTCAAGGTAGAGATCGTAGCAAAACAATGATACTTGGTGACTCAGGTGGTTTCCAGATTGCTACAGGTGTTCTTAAAATGGATTG